>Ga0228710_1011935_pt1 | contig 10988 bp, 9 predicted proteins | sample MedpolnodulmetaG_FD_177995 | JGI IMG/M metagenome (GOLD analysis project Ga0228710, IMG submission 177995) | Root nodule microbial communities from Medicago polymorpha collected in Santa Monica, California, United States - pink nodules | ecosystem: Host-associated > Plants > Roots > Nodule... | reverse complement strand
ACAAATAATCAATATAATCACCAAACTATCAATCTTTCTCCAATTTAATGCTTAAACTATATATAATAACTATTTAAAACATGTTAATTTAGTCCTTGCAGTTATGATGTTAAATTGATAGATTTTCGTATATTTTAGGGATTGAATTAAAGACGTAATGAGATTGAACAATGATGCATGATCCCCGATTTACAACCCTCAAAGTCAATAATCACTCTAAAGAATAAATGACTAGGCACGATCAGCGGTGAAGCTATCCATAAAGAGACAGTGCCAACAAATCACGCAGAGAAGAGGAAACAAAGTCGAACCTAAGGCGCCATGCCACTAACATGAAAGTTATCCCCCACCCCCACAAAAATTAGTTGAATCAGGGTTACATATTGTAGGCCACGTCGTTCGACACATAGACAATAGTTTAATATAATTACCATGTGTATTCATTGTAGGGTTAAATGTGTTTTTACTCCCTATAAATATGTCAATTTTTCATTTTAGTCTGTCTAAAAATTTTCTTTAACTTGTAGTCCCCAAAAAAATTTCATCTTCACTTTTGGTCACTCCTTTAAAGTAAATTCATATGTAGAATTCATATTTTGCAGAAAAATTCATAATATTACTAAAATCTCTTCCAAAATATTTAGAATTTTTTAAAAAAATGAATTTAATATGACTTATTATATCTTTGACGATCAAACAATCTTATTTTCACAATTTTTATCTCTTTATTTTTCAGATTTTTTTTTATTCATATCCCATTATAGCTCACTTAACGCTCGACTAGACTAGAGTAGTTATGGAACTCACAAACAGAAACAGGGCAGAATTCCTCCTTCAAAGTTAATCATTGGAAGCAAGGAAATCACTATGAACGTGTGCTCAATTCTTGAAGAAGAAATGGCGTCAGGAATTAGGGTTTTAAGCAGAAGAATACCACACAATTTCTTCTTGTTCCGCAATTCATCTTCAACATCAAATCCAAATCCTCTTCTCCACAAATTGCTTCATCTCCCCAATTCACACATCAAAACAACTCTATATCACCAATTTCCCTCTCTTCCCACCTCTCTTCTCTCTTTCTACTTTCTCATTACCTCTCTATCCCCTTCTTCCCAAAAACCCAACTTGGTAATCATTCTCTCCTTCAATTGTTTCACATGAACAAAAGTTTGAAGATAAATACCTATGTCGGTGTCGTATCAGTGTTTGATGTAAACACATAAAAAACTAGACACATTGTCTTAATTGTTAAGTGTTTGTGCTAAGTAGCTTGTGAGTCCATTGGAGATAATCGTATTCGAGGCAGTGTCGGGCACTAAATGTGGGCACGCGCACGTCTCCCATCTGAGATTTTAACATTAGTTAGCCCTGATGTGGGAGACTTGTTTTTTCAACTAGATCAACCCCGTTTGTAACTCATCAAAGTTTTTCTTTACCTAAAGATTTTACCAAATTATATGATGACTTTTCTGTACAATGTAGTCTTAGTTACCATGCTTCTTAGATTCATTATATAGAGATTTTGATAATCGATGTTTTAATTCAGGTTTTGGAATGGATTTTGGAGAAATTGCTGAAAGAAAATGTAAAAGACCATGGTCGCTTCTCTGAACTCATCTTTTTATGTGGAAAGTTGAAGAATGTGCATTTAGGAATGCACGTTTTTACTTCCATGGAGGCTATTGGAGTTAAACCAACATCCCTGGTTTTCAATTCCCTTATAAGTGCATGTTTGTCTTCCCATGACATTGTGACAGCATATAGTTTATTTGAGATCATGGAGAGTTCAGAGAACTACAAACCTGATTTTCACACTTATAATAACTTCATTTCAACATTTTCGAAATCAGGGAATGTTGATGCCATGTTAGCTTGGTACTCAGCTAAAAAGGCTACTGGACTTGGTCCTGATCTTCAAACGTTTGAATTGGTTATATCGGGCTGTGTGAGTTCAAAAAACTTTGAGATGGCTGATAGAGTTTTTGAAGAAATGAAGATTTCTGAAATGATACCTAATGTAACCATACTTGAAAGTATGCTTAAAGGGTTTTGCTCACAAAAGAGTTTGTGTCGAGCTAACAAGTTTTTTAAGTTTGTGCTAGATAACGGATGGCAAATCAGTGAAACCATGGCTGAGATGTTAGTAGTATTGTATCATGAACAATGGCAAGTTGAAAAGATGGAGGAACTACTCGAAACGATAACAAGTTATCCAATCGATTCTGGTGTCCTATCGCAAATACATTGTGGGATTGTAACGATGTATGCCATGTTGGATAGATTGGACGAAGTAGAGTTATCGGTGGGTAGAATGCTGAAACAAGGGGTGTCATTCACAAGTTCAGATGATGTCGAAAAGGTTATCTGCTCATACTTTAGGAAGGAAGCTTATGATAGGTTAGATATATTCTTGGAATGTATTAAGAACTTCCATGTGCTTACCAGATCAACTTATGATTTGTTGATATCTGGCTATAGAAGAGCAAACTTGCATGAAAAAGTAGATTTAGTGTTGACAGACATGAAATCAGTGGGATTGGCAGACATGAAAATGTGGGATTTAGTGTTGTTAAATTAAGTTTTCTGGATAGTTGGATTATCAGGTCATCTTATGAATCTCAACATTGTAATTTTTATAATCTAAAAAACAAAAACTAGGATACTTTGGCTGTTCGAACTTGCTTTGTTTGATTTGTTTCAACATTCCTATATATTATCTGTCAATTGTAAGATTACCATTGTTGAAACCGACTCTTGTGATACACTAAAACTTGGATCACTTAAATTAACTTTTTATGTTAGATATGTTCTGCCATGATCATCTATTCACTTTACTTGGTGTGGGTTGCTGAAGAAGACAATTTAGCTGCCAATATCAAGATTGATGGAGTTGGTGTAAAATTGTGGTTGCAATTATTTATTAGTTTAGATCCATGTTTGAAAATTATGCTTTTGAATTAACCTGATTTATCAAATTGATTGGTTACAATTGATTCTGAAATGAAGTGATTTATGTTTGAATGTTTTAACTAAGAAACAAATTTCATCCCAATACATTTTTATTTAATCACTTCTAATCATTTAGAGATTAAATCTATCCCCCCAAAAAAAGAGATTAAGAACAAAATCAATTTTATTCAAAATAACTCAATAGCTTCATTCTTGGTAAAATCAGGTTTGACAGTTGGAAAAAAATTATCAACTTTGTCCATATCACATGCATACAATTGCGGAAAGTTAAGATGAGATGTCGCCATAGAGATTGCAAGAACCGATAGTTTGACACAGTTTCACTTTGACATTTTATCTAACACTATTCATAGATTAAGATTGTTCAACTAAATTTGTCAGAGAACAAAATGAAAAGGTTAAATTTGTTGAGAATAGATAAAAAAAAACAACTAGTCCTGTTATAGAGCAAAATTGAAGAAATATAGATGATCGGAAAAGAGAATGAAAGTCTTGGCAGTTATGTACAGAAGGGAAAAAATTGATAGTATTTTTCTTGGGAATGAACCTGATTTTAAATCGCAATCACCTTATCAGGAGAAAGGATGGGCAACAAGGAGAATCGTCGACATTTCAACTAGGTTGGCACCCAGAAGAGCCTCCTATCCTCTACCACCAATCTCAGAAAATTTTACTTCTCATAAAGGACAGATTTTTCCAAACAATATAAAAATTAGCACCCTTAAAAATCATTCCTTTAATTTTCATCTTTCCATTAAGATATTACAACACCTAAAATATGGGAAATGCAGAACGCATAACACATTCTGTGCCATAAGTTATGATTCTATGAATATTTCTTCATATGAACACATGCATACAATTTGTTTTTTTATCTACCTCTACCCATGTGAAGATTTTGAGCAACAAAAAAACTTTCGTTAATATTATCTATCATCATGAAAACCCTGGAAAAAAAATGTAGTCACTTGCATGAAAAAAGGAGCAGAGCTCCCCAACAGAAATGAAAGAAGCAAATGCATTATTCTAGAGAACAATATAGAACCAAAATCAAGCACCTAATAATTCATGTCTTATACATACAGAGACTACATCAAATAAAATTCTACAAGGCAAAAATGATTAGAAAAAAAAAATTACAAATCCAGCAAAAATATTGGTAAAACTAGGGAGTAATGAGCAAATGTGACTTTTATTTATTCCATGAACTATGTTTCAACTTGTATTTAAGATGAAATCATTAATCACATCATACGATAAAGAAATTTCATCACTTCCAGAATTAAAATTCCAAAAGCCGTACAATCTAGTCACTTGATTATACGCAATCTAATCTAGTCACTTGTTCTCAGAAATGAACTTCACGGGAAAGGCTCGATTGAGAGAGATTTTAAAGCACTTAACAAACTTGCCGACACGGTTACTTCAGAGGTAGAAACGATTTCACCCATTCTTTCCATGGAGCGTCCTGTTGTTGCTCAACCCAAGACAAGAAGCAGCTATCCAACAAGCAGAAGAAGTTCACATAAAGGAGCTGATACCTTACAGGTACATACCGAAAATTTGCAACTTGAACAACTGGCCATATGCCTCCTTCTAAAATCAAAGCTGGGAGAAAGTCTCTCTTCACATCCTCTTTTATTTGAGGAACACTCTTTCCAGTAGAAAAACCCATGTAAGTGAAAAACACAAGTAAATCCAATGGTCCAAAGAGAAAGCCATCGGCGCCAACTTTGGCAGCAACAAAGCGGAAGGAATTGGGTTTAAGCAAGAGTCTATGTCTTATAAACTTGTCCAGACCTTCATACCTGTAATGATTAACATAATTAGGACAAGGAGAATTGGTAAGTTGATTTGTTTGATTACAAAATAAATAGCACTCGATAACACCTCTCTCCCCAGAACGAAGAACAAACATGCTAGTAGATACAAAAACATGCATATAAAAGTCTTTCCTTTTCTTATTAAGCACTGTAAGACTGCAGCTACAAATATTTTAATGAGTAATAGGACAACTGCTAGAACTAGAGTCCAAGATTAAAGATCAAAGTTGTTAGCTGCAGTGATGTCAATCGAAGATGGCGGAAAATGGCGGTAATCTGTTAAGAAAGCCATACCGCTATAATGCTACTGGTCAGGCCTTAAATGCCAAGCTACGCATGTAATGTGCACATTCTTCAATTTTGGCTTGGGCCTAGCTCAACCCTTACAAAACTGGCTTGTGAGGGATGTCTCCCAACTATAAAGTGATTTTCAGGTCATATCTCATAATAAACATGCGTTCAATTTGAAGTGTCGGTGCTATATAGAATTTCTAATAAACAAACCCATGATTATTATTGATTTAATTTAAGCTTGTTATTTTCGGATATCCAATAATTTGAATTTGAAAAATGAAGAGAAGAATTAAAAATAAGAGATGCAAAGTGAATTATTGTGAGAGTGAAAATGGTAAGTTCAAGAATGAGGACTTCCTTTAATACATTAGGGTGAATTCATTGAAAAAACCTAGCCATCATTATTTTACAGGGTATCAAGACACAGCTGTTACTTTGAACACCACTTTACAGGGTGGATTCATTGAATTATAACTTCTAATAATGAGACTAAAAAATATAACAAGAATAAAAATCACTACTTCATTTCTGAAGCAACTTCAAAACTTTTCAAAGCCATCCAGGAAAACTAATGCTGATTCAGGATCTGAAAATCAGGAAAGAAAGAAACCTTCCACAATAACAGTCCTAACGAATAACAAGCCAGTATAATTTAAAAAAGGCTACGTTTTTTACCAGTAGTGGCCAACAGGGCCAACGAATGCTAATCCAAACAAGCTAGTTGTAGACACCCGTTTCCAGTTGATTTTGAATTCTTTTTAGTCATCCTGTGAGTGAGACTGTTATTAAACAAGAGAAATAAGATCATTAGATGGGTGTTCTTACCAGGAGTAAAATATCACATCATCATATACTAATATGCAAACTAAAAAAGTATCTATATATGTAAACAGCAAAGACACAACATGTTAATCCACAATTGAGGATTTTATTTAAAATAAATAGTGATCAGTTGCATTTCTAAAATATTGCTGATATATCATCCGCTAAAAACATGTCCTTGGCAGCTTCACTAAAGCCAGAAAAAACAGTGAAATTTATTTTCCGTGTTTCACTATGTTTGGAGAAATGAAAAAGTGAAATTTCTCATAGTGTAGTCACCAAAAAATAAATCAAATGTTTCTATAAAAAATTTACAACACCAAAAAGTTAAAGAGCATTGAGTATTTTAAAGAACAATTGTGGGCCATATTGGCTGCAGTGTCCTGCAATTTTCTCCTATTTCGGTATCACAGTGCTGCCGCAATTTAAATCCATGGCATTCCAATTGGAATCGGAAAACCTATTTTCCGAATTGTAATTGAATCTTATCATGAATGTCACATTCGGAAAACCTATTTTCCGAATTGTAATTGAATCTTATCATGAATGTCGCATAAATCAAATAGAGATCAACAATAACAAAACAGAGCAGCAAGTAGAAAGAGAGCATGAGGTCTGGAGACCAAAGTGAACGCATTGTCTTCAAACAAGATAAAGGGTACCAAAAATCATAGAAAAACAGCGGAGAAGAGAGAGCAGGAAGAACTATACAGGAATAAAGAATTAGAAAGGGAAAAAAACACATTTAGGAGGAAGAGCCAAAAAAAAACACATTGCGCTAGGGTTGTTTGTTTGTGCATCTGACTTGGGTTATTCAGAAGGTTTGATTTTGGCTGCTTATGCACCATTTAAGAAAGAAAAGTAAAACTGGAAACAACCCGAGCAGGCCTTATAGAAACCGGGTTTGGCAACTTAACCCGTTTCTTGGTTGCACCCATGGCAGAATTCATATCATGCAATTCAACAGGACTCCTGATTCGACATTCAGCAGAGCGAATTGGATTTTATGCTGACATTCAAGTATTAGATATGCGCACTACAATAAGTATCTATTGTGTTTGATTTCCATACCCCTCTGTCTATAGTTCAAGTACAAACTAACATATGTTTCCGAAACTGCATTGCAGCTGCAATTATGGCTGTATCGGGAGCAATTGCTCACAAATTTCTGCAACGTTTGCAATCATAACAGAATTACACCCGCCCACAATTTGAAACCACTGCATTACCATATTTACCTTTACTTTACTGTTCTTTTCTTTCTACGACTCACATGCAAAAGGGTGTGTTGGAGTTTCGACAGATGGCAATTATTTGAATGACGACATAAAATAAGTATCTAGGATATCTTTTAAAGGAATAAAACAACAACGGAAACATTCCAAGACCTATCCTTGGCATTTACAACCCCCCAAATTTTCGTCTTTTCAAATTTTCGGGTTGGGGGTTCAAGGATTCCTTTTCCTTCATTAAAGGACTAAATGAGATTGATCATTGCTACATATTTCCTTTTCTGTTCCATGATCACTCATTCCCTTCCGTTCTCTATACTCCACGAAACATACCCTAAAGGAATACTAGAATAACATTTCTTTGACTAAACTAACCTTTCACTAAAATCACATGAATGTCATAACGTATAAGGGTTTAAAGTGTAAATTAGCAATTCTCCTCCATTAAAATCCCTCCGCTCAACTAAACAAGATATCTCGTTAAATCTCTCCCTGCCATTCCCCTCCCCTCCCCTCCATCCATCAACATACCTCTCCTCCCCGTCTTTCAACCAAACAAACCCAAAGTATATGTAGTGTAATCAGTCTCTATGACCTATGAAGCACTGACACAGACACCAACACAGGTAATAATTTTGAAGAAAAAAAAACAAAATTGAAAGTAGCCACATGTGTTGGGGTCATGTCGGTGTCAGACACTAACACATCTCGAATACCGGACACACCTACGATCAAAAGTCTCGGTGCTAAAAAGTCTATGACCTACAAAACCTCACTCTCAAAAATCTGCTACACCAACAAAAATGGCACATGAAAACACTAACCACCATCACTAATTCACCTAACTCAAAAACAAAATCACATTGTAAAGGTAACAAGAAAACAAAACACCCACATTTGCACGTATCATCTCAAACCCTTTCACAAACAACCACAAAATACAGGTTAACATTCCAACAGCAAAACTAAAACAAAACCATCACCAATTCAACAACCCCATGCAAAAAACAAACACACCCATTATCAAAACACACAATCTTTTTCAAAAGGGTATCTAAATATACTCCCATTTCACAAAAAACTACCTCATTTGCAACACCACGTGTCTTTGCAGTGTAGTGAGTAACATACTGAGCAGCAACATCACCAGCACCCCAAATGAATCCAGAGCTAATAACCTGTGTCTTCACAGGATGAACAGCCAAACAATTTTGGTACCATCTCCACAACTTCAACATAATCAAAAATATTCAAAACAACTTATTCAAGAAAATTGGGTATTTTTCTTCTTGATCATGGAAAATTACAACAACCCTTTTCTTGATTTTCACTCAAACGAGTATAACAATCGATTCACCGCAAAAATAACAAAAAAAGATTGAATTTTTATTTATGAGGATATTTTCTCTATGGATTTTTGCTCCTGTTTGAAATCGTTTTTGAGGAATTTGTTAGATTTCGTTCGAATGAAGACATTGAGAGATGAAGAAAGGAATGAAATTGGGTCAGTGAGGTGAAGATGAAGAATGAAAATTTGGGTAGTTCAGGTTGAAATTTCTTCCATTGCTAGTGGTGTTATGGTAAATGCATAGAGTGAGAAGGGGTAAAAATGTACTTTCAATAAATAATTGTCCTATTTATGGGCCTAGGTTTATAAGTGTATTTGTTATCTCAACCCATCTTTTGCAATTTTCAACCCACTCTCAGTGATTTTACCGGGTTAGGTGTATCGAACAAATTTTGACTATGTGATTAAAATTGGACGATTTAGATTTCAAATCAAGTTTTATTTTTATTAATTCTAAATATTGAGCTTGAAATTTAATTCTATTGATTGAATGACTAAGAAGCGTGTGAGTACGTGTTGTCAGAATCATGTGACTGCATTTAATCTGGATTTGATATTATATAAGTAAAATTAGCTCCACACGTAAAAAAAACCCTAATTTTTGTCACGATCCCCAAACGTATATTTGCACGTTCTTCTAACATGTATCATTCTCTAGATCTTGTCTTTGTTCAGTGAAACTGAAGACTATTCTCATCACTTTCAGTGACCTTTTCTTCATAATTGCTACAGGTAAATCTCGTTGATATTTTTTTATGCTTGTTGGTTGGTTGTTTGCAATTTATGCTATGTGTTATAATTGATTGATTTTAATTTAATAGTATTTATGTATGGTGCGCAATAAATGAGTTCTTTGGATATAAAAAATATCAATTACATTTGAATGTATATAGTGCGTTGGTGCTTAATACTTGATATTAAATTGTATCCTAGTGGCCTTAATTGCTTGTCAATCCTTAGCTGACATGTAGATCATGCAGTTGCTTGTTTTTGAGCGAAAAGGTCATGGATTATCAATCATAAAATTCATATCAAATATTGGAATGTTAATGACAAAGATTTTGTGGTTTTATTATTGTAACAATGTTATGAATATGAAATTGCAAGTGAAAGTAGAGTATCAAACTGGAATTGCAATTGTACTCTTTGTGGAGTATTGGTGATTGAATTGTCACAAAAATCGGCTGATCTAGCCTCCAACTCCTTGGCTTGTTGAACCTCATTGTGAACCAAGGGTTCACCAATGTCAACAAGTTGTTGAAAGAGTTTAGACATGATGTCATGTATCTCCATGTCAATTTGTTGTCTAATGAAAGATGTTGACATTACTACTTGAGTGTTATGTATTTCAACAGTTGTACCTCAGAAACGCTGGGAGTAGTCAGAAATCTTGGCAATCCCAACATTTTTTAAGGCTTGTTTGATTTATGTTGGCTTCACATTTTGATTGCTAATGATGACGATTGATTCATACTATCGAAACTCTTTACAAACCTCAAAAGCATACGTTAAGCGTAATCTTCACCTGGAAACTAAATTTCTCAGTAAAAAAGGTTGTATTGTCCCACTCGACATGCTAAATTTTTTGATAAATCAAGAATTTAGTTGAGTTTTGGTTGATGTCCTCAACTATGATTATCTTTTCTTCAAGCGATTACTACTTAGGGAGGAACTCTCTACCTTAGTTGTGGGTTCCCTAACTTCTCCATTAGAGTTTTAAGTATGGTTGTTTTTGGGTTTTTCAAGCTACAATAAGCAATGTATAAAAATAAATAAAAAAAAGATAACGGTGGAGAGGTAAATCATAAAAAAAAAATACAAAACTATCTTGTTTGTTTGAATATATATGTCTAGTTACAGTGTACAAACTGAGTATTTATATCAAAACTTATGTTTACTTGTCAAACGTTATGACCTAAAGTGTTTAGCCTTAACTTAGCCAATTTTGCGGATGGTGTGTGAGTTACCCTCATTGAGGGGATCATGGCGCCCAATATACGAATCTCAATTTCCTCTTCACGGGGTGATCTATTGACACATTCTTTGATATGTATCTCCATCATGAATATGGTTCTTCCTTCATCCCTTTTTGCGGTTAATGGTGCTACAAACATGTAACATGTGTTTTGAGCATCATAGTCAAGTCCCACTTAGTCTTGACTAAGTCTAATATCTATGCAACCCATATACATAGTTAGTGGAATTGAGAAAGAATCAACTTTTACCGCTCGAGTGTTTCAGCATTCACCTAACCTAACATTAGTTGGGGGTTTACTTTTAAGTGTAAATGAATTCCCCCTATGTTGGATTATCGGAGGGTCCTTTAGGGATGAGATGATGCAACACAAATATCATGAGTTGCGTGTTAACAGTGTCATCATTATTTTATAAAGTAGAACTGAACTCTCAAGTAAAATTTCCTCAGCCAATAAACTTTCATCATTAGACATCTTTCAATTTTTTCGATTCAATTCCTCGATGAAATCTTTTACTTTTTCT
>Ga0228710_1011934_pt1 | contig 10988 bp, 11 predicted proteins | sample MedpolnodulmetaG_FD_177995 | JGI IMG/M metagenome (GOLD analysis project Ga0228710, IMG submission 177995) | Root nodule microbial communities from Medicago polymorpha collected in Santa Monica, California, United States - pink nodules | ecosystem: Host-associated > Plants > Roots > Nodule... | reverse complement strand
CCCCTGCTCTCCCCCCCCCCCCCCCCCAATTCTAATTTTTTTTTTTACTACTATTATACTATTATTTTATACTGCTATTTACACATGATCATGAATATGACCCCCCATTATTAGCATTTGTGTCATTTTGTATGTTGGGCCTTTGTTTTTATGGCAAAAAAATCCTTTTCACTTTTAAAAAAAGCGCATTATGTAAGTTTTTTTCCTAAATTATACTACCTTTTTAAGACTTGGTCCCCCCAATGTTTAAAACCTGGCTCCGCCCCTGGAACTAAACTTATATAAAAGATTCAATAGATGCACCAATTATGTGTTTTCAAACGAAAACTACCTTAATAGATTTGAAATGTACTTTTTTTTATCCAAACTAATTCTTTGTGAACAATAATGTACCAACTTTATATTATTAACGGATATTAGTACTGTTAAAAAATCAAAATTCGAACAAAATGCGATGACGTGTAAAACCTCAAAAACTGATTTGCACCGAAAATAACCAAACAGGTTTTTCACAAACAATACCGATCAATTCTCTTTGGTGCGATTTGGATTAATGATTCAATAAAAATTTTGGTTTTTCTAACAACCTGATTTAGAGACAATTTCTAACCTATTTTGCTAGTTAATTCAAATATATTCAATATTGATGAAAGTGACCTAAAATTTGAGGCAGTATATATATAAACAAGAACTTACCTGCATACTACTGGCAAATCTTCTAGTTTGGGGGCATTAACAGCAAAGTCACATATAAAAGTATCCCTCCAGTTAAGTGCTGGTGAACTATACAAATCAAAATTGCTATTATAAACCAATGGCCTTGTTGGATCTCTAGTATACATCTCTTTCTTCACTTGAGTATCTTGTTCAAAGAATCTAATCACTCCATCTTTCATATCCTCAAGAACATTCAAAGGAATACCATGATTAACCACTTGAAAGAAACCCCATGTCTCAGATGCTTCCTTTATTTTCCTTATAATTTCTTGCCTTGTATTTGGATCTTTGCAAATATTTGCCAAGTCTATAATAGGAATAATGTGTTGTGTGTTGGTTGAGTTTGTGGCATTTCCATATTTAACAGGTGGATGATGAAATAAGGTTGGGATTTTGAGAATACCTTGATCAACAAGGCCTTTAACACCAGCTTTTGTTTCATCAAATGCTTTGAGTTCTTGCAGCCTATCAGAGTTGAATTTGAAGTTGCCTTCAATTTCATCTGTAGCAGTAAACCCCATTTTAGTTTCTTCAGTTTGCAGTGAGTGAATATATATATGAAAAATTCTAACAAGTGCGCTTAGGGCATTGTTTAACCATCTTACATTGAAAATTGTGTCGTTATTACTTTTACATGTTTTTAACTTGTGTTTTCAAGACAATTTTTTTTATGGACTCCTTAAACAATGTCCTTAGAACACTTGTTAATCCAAAGAATTAGTGACACAAATTATGATCGCTAGATCTAATCAAACAAATGTCCATTATAAAAATGCATTATTGTTGTTTTCGATTTGCCTGCTACCAAGGTTTGGATTTTAAAATTTCACCCCATTGTACAAATAGTACTACTATAATTCTTAAAACTCTTAATCTGCACATGAACGAGGAGATTGCGGTTTTAAATACATTGTAATCCTCAACATCAAGACAAATATTAGTTAAATGAGTATTTTATTGATAGTGGTTTATTCTTTAGGTAGATTACAAGAATTGCTTCTTAATTAGTTGTTTTATTAAATACAGGTTGCCACCAAATTGTAGAATTAAATTATATAAGGTGGCAACTTGTTTTTAGTAAATCAACAAATTAAGAAAACTACAGTTAAAGGCGAAAACTACCAAGCCGCCGGTAACATTGTGGCAGACATAGTTCAAATTGTCTTATTTTTGCAGGGCCAAAATCCACCGGTAAGTACCACAAAAGCCGTTGGTGCTGTTGCTGTGGACATAGATCGCCGGTAAAGCAGAAAAGGCCGCTAGTAATGCACCTTTACCGCACGAAATGACCCTATGGTCATATTTGACATTTACAACGATTTTTAGTAGTAAAAAATGTTTTCCCCCAAACTTTTTTCTCACTCGAACTACCAGTTCACAGCAGCCGGAAACAGTAATGTAGGTGCCAGCAAAATTATATTTTCTGCTATAAATATGTACTCTGAATTTCTACCATTCACCTCTCTTTCTCTCTACAATATCTCACTGCTATATTTTTCATTCTTTACTTATATCTACTACAATATTGGATAGGTTTATTTGGTCTCTAAACTAAGGGATCATTTGGTGTCTAAGCTCAATCCATACATAAAACTACTATGAGGAGGATTCTTGATTTGAATCATCTAATGTGGAAAGTTGGTTGAATATGATAGAGTAACACAGGACTGTTGGTGCGTGTTGATAACTAGATGACAACCGGTAATGCACTACGTTGCAGTATAATTGCAAGGACGAAAAATAAAAGCACTATAAGAGAAAACGAATAAAAGAATGAAAAATATTAAATATGGAGCCAAAAAAAGAAGATAAAAAATGGTCTAACTCTTACGGGAAATGATTCTCTCATGTCACATGAAAATCCAATCCTAACCTTTGACTCGGTACCGAGAGAAAAGAATTTCCATGATTTATTACTTGAAAAAGGAAACCTCTTCTCACATGTTTTCCGGATCATGTCTATAAGTTGAGGAAATCTCTTTATGGTTTGAAGCATACTCCAAGGGATTGGTTTGAGAAGCTGACTGAGTTTCTGGTCAACAATGGATGCAACAAAGGCGGGATTAACAATGCCTTATTGTGGAGAATGATGGAGGAAAGATCATGGTAGCTCAAATTCATGTTGACGACATTGTTTTTGGAGGAATGTCGAACCAGATGGTGGAACATTTTGTTTGATAAGTGCAGTCTGAATTTGAAATGAGTCTTATTGGTGAATTGACATATTTTCTTGGTCTGCAAGTGAAGCAAATGGAAGATACAATCTTTATTTCTCAAAGCAAGTATGTTAAGAGTTTTATGAAGAAGTTTGATCTTAATAATGCAAGTCATAAGAAAACTTCTATTGCAACACATGTTGAATTAACAAAAGATGATAGTGGTGTTGATGTTGATCAAAGTCTCTACAGGAACATGATTGGAAGTCTATTTTATCTCACAACAAGCAGATCTGACATCACATTTGTTGTACGAGTATGTGCTAGATACTAAGCTGAACCCAAGGCTACTCATCTCACTAAAGTGAAGATAATTATGAAGCACGGTAATGGAACCAGTGACTATGACATTTTGTATTTTCATGACACTAATTCTATGTTAGTAGGGTATTGTAATGCGGATTTAGCTGGAAGTGCTGATGACAGAAAAAACACATCTGATGGATATTTATTTCTTGACAACAATTTAATTTCATGGTTCAACAAGAAGCAGAATTGTTTGTCGTTATCTACTGTAGAAGCCGAGTACATTGTTGCAGAGAGTAGTTGTTATTGATGAAACAAATGTTGAAGGAGTACAATGTAGAGCAAGATGTCATGACATTATACTGCGAAAATGTGAGTACTATTAATATTTGTAAGAATCTCATTCAACATAGCAGAACCAAACACATTGGACATCATTTCATCAGGGATCGAGTTAAAGATAAAGTTGTGAACCTTGATCATATAGAAGCTGAGCAACAACTGCCAGATAATTTCACTAAGGTTTTAGAAAATGTGCAGTTTGAGAAGTTAAATGGCTATTTATGTATTTGCTTATATGAGAATTTATAGCAATTACAATTGTGGAAGCGTGCAAATGAATACTTTCTATTTACTATAACTAGAGTTGCACGAGAAATATGGCAAATCATTGCTATTTTGAAAACCGCAGAAAATGTAAGTTCTCTTGATGCTTCATATGTACCAGTTAATGTTTCCACAAGCCCTTTTGATTATGTGGATATAAATCCTGATGTTACAGAAACTTCAATTATTGCTTCTATGAATGTTTTGAAACCATTTGAAACTGCTTCTAATTTGCATGTTGAACCTAATGTTGAAACATGTGTTGAACCAAATGTTGATGTTATACTGTTGAAACATATGTGAAACTTGTTTCTGAGTCTGTTATTCAAGTTAATCATATCTCTGAAAATACCTTAGAAAAGTCTAGTTTTGTTAATATTGTTGTTTATGACATTGTTAGTGAACCACCCACTAAAGAAACCTGTCATGAACCATCAACTGACCAAATGACACCTCCCATTGATCTGGCCAAAGATTATGTTGTTGAACCACCTCATGTGCAACTTGATTCTTGTTAGGTTTGTATTTTGTGATTGGCCGCATTTTGTTAAAACATGTGTTCTAGAAGGATGTTGGACAACATGCCCTAACATGTTGGTACGACATTGTAGCATGCCTTGTTTCACGTTGTTGGAAGATTTGTTTTAAAGCGTGAGATCTCTGAAGATTCTATGAAGATATGATTCACATGGAGTATTGACCAAGAAGCGTGTGTTATCTAGAAGCAGCAAATGGCGGTTTAAGCTTTGATGTGTTTCCTAAGAATAATGTCAAAACATTTAAGGAAACAATACATATGCTTCCGGAATATTGTGCTGAAGATCATATTGGATCAACTGTGTGTTTAGCTCGAATTGTTCATCTAGTCCATGCTATTCTTAGGCTATATAAAGGAAGACTCTAAACCTAAGAAGACCACTGAAGCTGCAATTCTGAAAGTGTCAATTAGGGTTTTAGTCTATCCATTGTTGTTTTGTGAGCCGATATTTTTATCTGATGTCATTTGATAGGTAAAAGGAGGTTCAAAGCTGCAAAATTCTCTAAGTCCGTGATTAGAGGTTGCTGGATTCGACTGACACTGAAGACGTGGGAGATAGACCGTTTCTAGTCGAGGAAGTGCAGTGTTTAGCAGTTTAGTTTTTATAGTTATTTCTTCTATGCATAAATAACAGTTTTTCAGAGGAAAAACAAGTCGCAAATCATTTATTGAATTCTAACACTCGAAGTACCAACGTCCTGAGAAAAGAGTCACATAATGTATGTAACTTGATTTGTCGAACCACCTTTACATTTAAATGCATGCAATGCAATTTACATTTCTTTAAGTTTCTGTGTTTTAACTTTTAAGTCTTTTTACTTGCATTTTTCTTTACTTCTTTCTGTCGAAAGACATCACTTTCATACAAAAAACCGTTTTATTCTTCTTGTTCATAAAGCAACCTATGAATATGATGAACATCCATGTATTTTCTGGAAAAAGATTGCACATCATGTCATAGGATTTCTGGTTTGATCCTTGTAATAATCAAAACTAGTCATCTTGTTTACCGAAAACACCGGTAAACAAATTGGCATATCCAGTGGGACCTTGTTTGTGCAATTTTTTTGGAAGTAACTTCCATAAATTTTCAAATTTTTTCTAAGTGTACTTGTGAAAACTGTTTATGGAAATTTATTACTGTCTTTGGTAAACTTTTTCTGAAAAAATATTTGTTTGTGCATGCATTTAAGAAATGGCAAGGCTTTAAAAGAAATGGCTCGACCCACCAATAATGACACTTCTGCGTCATCACAATCATCACAGTCTTCTTCACGGATAAAATGTATAAAATGTTACATATGTCATCAATGGTTATGACATCTCATCCTTATTTATGCCTTTAAGAAGCTAGTGCTAGTAACTTCTTTTTTGTTTTTTTTTTTTATGCTTTGCATCAACTCATTACTCACAGCATGTGTAATTGATGAGTGTTAACTAGTATTAGTAAAGCATAAATGTACTTGCCCCTTTTTGGATAAACATATCAATTAAGCATTTATAACATACGTGCTTATCTTAAAAGTGCTTATATCTAAACTATTTTTTTTTGTCAAAAATGGAATAATAAAGTCAAACTATATTTATGTAAGTCAAACTATACTTTTTTGTCAAAAATGGTATAGACATGTCTTCTATAAGTTCTCAAAAACGGACTAACAAGTGCTTATACCAATTTCCTCAAAGAAAAGTGCTTATACCAATTGATAAACTTAAATGAGGCAATCAAAATATGCCGCTGTAGCTTCACATGACAGTATAGTTTCACCACATATGATGATGTTTTGAAACCAAAATCAACCAAAATGCAAGACATAAGCATAGCAAAAATTTCAAGTCCAAGATAATTAAGATCTACAATCATATTGAAAATTGTTATTATTTTCCAACTGCTAAATAAACCAGCTCAATCCACATTATCTAACTCAAAGCTTGAAGTCTTGAAGAACAGAAGTGCCATCAAGCCCTTTTGCATACAAGTAGGCTATAAAATCAGCAACAGTGGTTTCTTTGTATCTGGGAGGGTTGTTTTCTGATAATAATTCTCTTATAGGTCCATAAAGCTTTTCTTTTGCTCTAAGACCTGCCTTGAAAAAGCATGCAACAGATATTCTTGGACCAATGCCATTTGCCAGTACTCTATGTTCAACACTCTTGAATTTGTCATTTGTTATAAGCTGTAGTTCATTAAAAATTTCTAATTAGATAAATTCATGTTAAGGTTATTTACACATAAAAAGAAGTTCTCCCTTAGTCAATGCAATATTACAAGCCTAATAGTATAATAGAGAACTTGCCTGCAGAAGATCACCGATATTAACAACAAGAGCCTCGGGTACCGGTGGTACATCGATCCACTTGTCTTGGTGAAGAACTTGAAGGCCGCCAATATGGTCTTGGAGAAGCACCGTGAGAAAACTAACATCAGAATGTTTGGTGGTTCCCATTGTTAATTAAATCTGGTTCAGGACAAGCAGGATAGTAATGACCAATTATCATATTCCCCTCACAACAATCCAAGTCCTTCAAATGGTTTGGATGCAATCCAAGAGCTTCTGATAGTAATTCAAAGAGTACTATTCCAAGTTTCATTAGACGTGTTCCATATTCCATAAGTATATCCCTACAAAAATATGAAATCAACAAGCAAATTAAGTTCCCTATAGTAGAAAGGAAAAAACTTAGGTACAATTCCTTAGGTGCTTTTCGTATGGCTCTTAACTAAAAATACAACTTTTTTAGAGATAACAAACTTTGAGAGAATTATGGATTTAAGGAAATCATGATGAATTTAGTTAAAAACCATACGAAAAGCACCTAAGGAATTGTACATAAGTTTTTTCCTAATAGAAATATCATGTTAAACTTAACATCCTAGACTATTATATTCAGTTGTTTAATTTCACTTAACATCTTTGACTGATAATTCTTTCATGTTCATTAGTTGAGTTTGGAGACACATGAAACACTAATACGGACAACAAACACGACCCTAACATATAATCACAAGAATAGTTTAAAAAATCAATTAAATGAATGTACCTATATGCGTCGGTGTTATATATAGACACGTGTTGGACACCAAATAGTCTTTTTGGTGTTGCGTGGTTGGAGATGATCTAGTTTAGAAAGGAAAATCAACCCAAACAAAATTGTTATAACAATTTGGTGAAATTGAAAAAAGCTATTATTGGTTGGTCCTAAATCGAACTAAACTTATATCAAAGTTAAATCGATGCACCAATTACGTGTTTCCGAACCAAAACTACCTTAATAGATTTGAAATGTACTTCTTTGATCCGAACTAATTCTCTGTGAACAATAATGTACCAAATTTATTTCTTCTTCAAAAAGAATGTACCAAATTTATTTATATTATTAACGGATCTTAGGACTGTTAAAAAAAATCCAAATTTGAACAAAATATGATGACCGTTTAAAGACTTCAAAAACTGAGTTGCACCAAAAATAACCAAACTGGTTTTTCACGAACAATACCGTTCGGTTCTTTTTGGTGCGATTTGGTTTAATGATTCAGTTCAATTTTTGGTTATTCCAACAACCCCATTTGGAGACAATTTCTAACCTATTTTGCTAGTTAATTCAAATATATTCAATATTGATGAAAGTGACCTAAAATTTGAGGCAGTATATATATAAACAAGAACTTACCTGCATACTACCGGCAAATCTTCTAGTTTGGGGGCATTAACAGCAAAGTCACATATAAAAGTATCCCTCCAATTAAGTGCTGGTGATCTATACAAATCAAAATTGCTATTATAAACCAATGGCCTTGTTTGATCTCTAGTATACATCTCTTTCTTCACTTCAGTATCTTGTTCAAAGAATCTTCTAACACCATCTTTCATATCCTCAAGAACATTCAAAGGAATACCATGATTAATCACTTGACAGAAACCCCATGTCTCAGATGCTTCCTTTATTTTGCTTATAAGTGCTTGCCTTGTATTTGGATCTTTGCCAATATTTGCAAAGTCTATAATAGGAATAATGTGTTGTGTAGACTTTGAAAACTTATCAGGTGGATGGTGAAATAAGGTTGGGATTTTGAGAATACCTTGATCAACAAGGCCTTTAACACCAGCTTTTGTTTCATCAAATGCTTTGAGTTCTTGTAGTCTATCAGAGTTGAATTTGAAGTTGCCTTCAACTTCATCTGTAGCAGGAAACCCCATCTTAGTTTCTTCAGTTTGCAGTGAGTGAATATACATATATATGGAAAACGCAAGAAGTTCCGTTAGGGCATTGTTTAAGCATCTTACATTGAAAATTGTGTCGTTATTACTTTTACGTATTTTTAACTTATATTTTCAAGACAATTTTTTTTTATGGAAACAATGTCCTTAAAATACTTGTTAGCAAGACCCTATAAATTATAATCCAAATGGTTAGAGACACAAATTATGATGGTTAGATCCAATCAAACAAATGACCATTTTAAAAATGTATTCTTGTTACCAAGGTTTGGATTTTAAAATTTCACCCCATTGTACAAATAGTACTACTATAATTCTTAAACTATTAATCTGCACATGAACGTGGAGATTGCGGTTTTAAATAATCTGCACACGAAGGAGTTTGCTGTTTTAAATAATCTGCACATGAACGAGGGGATTGCGGTTTTAAATACAGGCTGTAATCATCAACATCAAGACAAAGATTAGTTAAATACCACATTTTTGAAGTATTTTATTTTTTTGGTAGTGGCCAGGGTTTGAACCCCAACCTTGCATATTTTATGCATTGTCTTAATCAACTGAGCTAAGCTGACGAGGATTTTGAAGTATTTTATTGATAGTGGTTTATTCTTTAGGTATATAATATATGACAAAACTTAGGTACAATTCCTTAGATACTTTTCGTATGATTTTTAACTAAAAATACAATTTTTTTAGAGATAACAAACTTTGAGAAAATTATGGATTTAAGGAAATCATGGTGAATTTAGTTAAAAACCATACGAAAAGCACCTAAGAAATTGTACGTAAGTTTTTTCCTATAATATATTACAATTCTTAATAAACACACGTTGCCACCATAATTCAAGTGTAGAATTAAATTATATATGGTGCAACTCGTCTTTAATAAATCAAGTGATTAAGAAAACAATACGGCGTGATCAACATGGTAAAGCCAATATTGTTGACTATTGAATATCATGGCTGAAAGTTAGTGGCGATTTGGCAAGTAATGGCTTATGGTTCTTCTTGTGTTCACATGCAAAATTAAGACACAATTGGCTAAGGAGTTCGTTATGAAAGACTTGAGACCAGCAAATAAGATTTTAGGGATTCAAATTCACCGAGATAGAAAAGATAGAAAGATTTGGTTTTCTCAAAAGAATTATCTAAGGAAAGTCTTGTGGCGCTTCAACATGCAAGACTGTAAGCCAATCTCTACCCCACTTTCTATGAATTTTAAATTATCCACATATATGAGTCCTAACAATGAAGCGGAGAGGATGTAAATGTCTCCAGTACTGTATGCATCGGCGGTGAGAAGCCTTATGTATGTCATGATATGTACAAGACCAGACATTGCACAAGCAGTGGGAGTGGTTAGTCGGTTTATGGCAGATCCTTGTAAAGAGCATTGGAATGTTGTTAAGAGAATCATAAGGTACATTAAAGGAACCTCAGGTGTTGCAATATGTTTCGGAGGATCAGAGTTAATTGTCAGGGGTTATGTTGATTCAGATTTTGCAAGTGATCATGATAAAAGAAAATCTACTACTGGTTATGTGTTCACGCTTGCGGGAGGAGCAGTAAGTTTGTTATCCAAGTTACAAACTGTTGTAGCTTTGTCAACGACGGAAGCTGAGTACATGGAAGCTACCCAAGCATGCAAGGAAGCTATTTGGATGCAAAGGTTAATGGAGGTACTCGGGCACAAGCAGGAGCAAATTACTATGTATTGTGATAGTTAGGGTGCCTTGCACATTGCAAGGAATCCAACTTTTCATTCAAGGATGAAGCACATAGGTGTTCAATATCATTTTGTTCGAGAAGTAGTGGAGGAGGGAAGTGTGGATATGCAGAAGATTCACACTAATGATAACCTAGCAGATGTAATGACAAAGTCGATCAATGCTGACAAGTTTCTGTAGTGTCGATCCTCGTATGGCCTATCAAAACGTAGCAACAGAAGTTGGCGAGGTAGAGAGATTTTGAATTCTCACAAATGTGGCTTTAGTGGCGATTTGGCAAGTAATGGCATATGGTTCTTCTTGTGTTCACATGCAAAATTACTTCACCAAAGTTGAAATACTACCGTGCCATAAATGTAAATGGTTGGGGCATGGCTCTTTCACTCCTATAAATAGCATGCTCTTGCACCATTGTAAATCATCCCATCATAGAACAAAGTAACACAATAACAAGTGTTCTGTTCTAGTAAAGTTAGAGATAAAAAATATAGAGAGAAAGAAAAATAGTTTCTCCTATGAGGTTTCTCCTAGGCAGTGTTAGTATTCTCCTATTTACAGGAGACAGTGGTAATTGTACTCTCCTTGCATTTTGTCATACCCCGAATTTTGACCAGTTGAAATTTTTCACTCGTATTTTAAAAGTTTTATTCGTATTTTAATAACCAGAATCGTTGCTTTATTTTTACGCATATTTTTATTCGTGTTGAAGTATTTA
>Ga0228710_1011932_pt1 | contig 10990 bp, 9 predicted proteins | sample MedpolnodulmetaG_FD_177995 | JGI IMG/M metagenome (GOLD analysis project Ga0228710, IMG submission 177995) | Root nodule microbial communities from Medicago polymorpha collected in Santa Monica, California, United States - pink nodules | ecosystem: Host-associated > Plants > Roots > Nodule... | reverse complement strand
TCAGACGCAGTCTTCCAGATGCTTTAAGCTTCAAATAAATTCCTTTGCTCTTGAACTTGTTCAATCAGAATCTCTAAGAATAGTACTTTGATTATGGATCCTGCACACTTGAACAAATTGTTTAGCACATCCAATTGATTATTTTTAATACCTTGTTATTGTCAAAACTCAATAGGTGACTTGTGAATCACCCTTGTTCCAACAGGGTTTAAATGATTAACTTTGGGATATTCTTGAAGATGGTGTTGGTGACTTGGACCTTGATGAAGAAGGAGTTGCTATTGATAGAAACAAGCATACTCCTGCTTAGAAGAAGTTTTACAAGAAACACCACAAGATCAAAGGAATTCTTGTTGCATCTATACCTCGCACAAAGTATATGAAGATGAGTGACAAATCTACTGCAAAGACAATGTTTGCTTCACTTTGTGCAAACTATGAAGGTAGTAAGAAGGTTAGAGAGGCAAAGGCTATCATGTTTGTTCATCAGTATGAGTTGTTCAAGATGAAAGAAGATGAAAGTATTGAGGAAATGTGCTCAAGATTTTAGACTCTAGTCTCTGGACTTCAAATATTGAAGAAAAGCTACGTAGCTTCTGATCATGTTGAAGTAAATAAAATAGTCACAAGGAAGGGGGGGTTTGAATTGTGACCCTTTAAAAATTAATCCTGCCACTTAAAAGTTATTCTCAAGTTGTTAACTTGGAATGGTTAAGTTAACAGACAGACTTCAGAACGTTCTGAAGTATTAGTGTAAAAACAGTTTAAATAATTAAATGTGTTTGTGTGTGATGTGTTTACTGTAAGTAAAGAGTAAAGAGAAGAGAAGAAGAACACACATAAATTTATAGTGGTTCACCCAATGTCGGTTAGTCCACTCCTCACAATCTTGTGAGATTTTGCACTATGATGCTTGAGATAACTTTTCAAATCTTGCACCTTACACCCTTGTTCACCTGAACAATTACAACAACTGTATTCTCTAAGCCTCAGCAGGCTTACACCTTTCTTGCTAAGTTACCCACTTAGACTTTTCACCTTTCTGCTCAAACTAACACTTTAGTATCCCTAAAGCTAGATGAGACTTTGTTTACAATTTGTATGGAGTTTGAATGATTTGGATCAGACAAGAGAAGAATGGAGGGAGAGATTTATCTTTAAAAAGATAAGAGAAATATTGATGCACACTTTTAAAGACTTCTTGGAATCTTTGTGAGATCAATGTTTTTGCTAAAGCTTCAAACACTCTTAAGTTGTTTTCTTGTATGTTTTGCAAAGGTGTGTGTTATGCTGAGGCCTTGATCTCTATTTATAGAGTTTCTTGAGCCTTTGTAGCCGTTGGAGAGTGATCAATAGTCTTGTGCCACGTGTTCTGGGACCCACCAACTTTCACTTGAAATTATGGGCAAAATAAAATACTTCAGAATGTTGTTGTGTTCTTGAGAATACTTCAGAAGGTTTTTGTGTTCATCATGATCTTCATCATCTGGGTTCATGTGGATGAACAGTCAGATATGCATCTGGACTTTTGCAGATGAATGTCACATGAAATTTTGGTTGTACTATGAAGATTATATTTGTACGACTTTAGAATGTTGTTAGATCAGATCATATTTGAAATCTGCCTTGGAACATGTGCAAGATCTCATAAAGTGGAGCTATCACTTCACATCCATGCTTTATGGGATTTTGTTTGCTTTGTACAATACCAACTCCCTTATGTGTCGAAATCTTGTTGAATCAGACTTGATCTTGCTTTTGGATTTGCTTTTTACTTTCCAGCCACTGTACTGTTCATGTCAGAAAAAACATGGAGCAAGATCGAACTTTCTGAACTCAGGGAACTTCAGAATGTTTCTTTTGTTTCACTTAGAATGATTTTTAAGACTCTTATTTGATGTAGTCAAATCCTAATAGTAAAACATTGATGAAGTGCAACATGGAAAACATCTAGGATGATATTCTTGATGGAATATTCCTAATGTTTTGTACTTCAAATGCTCATAGTCTTGAATGAACATTGAAGATGGCCTTTTTGACTTTAAACAAATAAATGCCTTTATTCCTTGATTGATCTTAGTCAATGTACTTTACTGGGCTTTTATTTAAGTCACGTGAACCTTGCATGTTCTTCATTTGGTTCATGAATTTCTGGGCTTGGTTCTTGATGTTCATCATGAACAACCTTCTGAACTCTATCCAACCTTCTGAACTCTGTCCAACCTTCTGAACTCTTTTTAACTTTCTGAACTCTGACTGAGTTCTTAAGTTTTTATGTTTGATGAGTAAAACCGCAAGTGCACGGTTCTACCGAAGTAGTAAAAATAGAGTATCGTTCCGACAGGGAGTTATGAATTCAATTAACTTTTAATAATGATTGGATGAAAGTTTCAAAAGTTAAAAAGTTTGGATTTTTAATTAAAAGAAAATAATAAAAATAAAAACGCCTTGGGATTATTGGTTCATCTAGATGACAAATCCTTCACAAAACAAACCCTAAACTTAAACTTTATATTTGACCTACTTTCTAAAGACAAGTTTCTCTTAAGCGTATCAAAGCTTCTTTCGAAGTGCAGTGAATGTGTTCCTCTAGCAATCACGCCTATTCTCATGGTTGATTGCTATTAGAATCCTTGCAAAATGAAACTTTATATGTCTCAAGGTTTGCTAGACTATTCTCATGTTTCGCAACCCTTGTCTAATTTCACTTGTTCGAATATCAAAGCTCCGCTGTCGCTTTATGAATTGATATTTGAGATGATGAATTAACAAATACTAACCCTCCGGTGTCGCTTTATGAGTTTGGTATTTGTTAATTCATTATAAAAACGGTGAATTAGATTAGAAAGTAGATTTATATAAAATTAGGGTTTATGGTTTGGTTTGATTAGGATTATGTCATTAGACTTATCCAACAATCCCAAGACAAGAAGAGTCTACTCAGTAACGTTCCTTGTAGACATAGAAGAGAAGAAGAAGAACAGAAAATAAAGGTGAACTTTTATTCAAAGAAGCAATTGTCACTTATTATTTCCAAGAACAAAAGATGAATTGTTGTGATAGCTAGCTACTCTTTTTATAGTTTACAATGACTTAAGCCCTAAGAAATATAACACTAGAATGTTCCACAAGAAACCACGGGCTTTTAGGTCAGAAGTAAACTAATAGGTATCTTGTCCATGAAGCAGAAGCACCAAAAGAGTGTCCTGAAGGTAGGCACGACCGTGCTGCTGGTGGCACGGGCCGTGCCAAGTTCCTGACTTGGGGTGACATATTTTTGTCCCATATTTTCGTATTTTCATCCCGACTCAGCTCCTAATCCTCTTTCTTTTGCTCCAAGACTCAATCTTTAGATATTTGTTCCTAAAATATAATAACTTGCAATTGATCAAAGTCCATTAATTCCTTAATCATCAAGGTTTGTTATCTTTAAAATTAATTAGGGATTTTGCCTCAACAATCTCCCCCATTTTGATGATGACAAGCCTATGATTTAGGATTATGGACTTTGATTATATATATGAGAAGTTTCAGAGCTAAAAATTTATTTTTATGCTCCCCCTCATTTTTATAATTCATAACAGTGAGTTCTTAAAAGCTTTATAAAGCTCCCCCTCACTTTTATAATTCATAGCATAAATTAAACATGGTTATTTGAACCAAATTCATTGATCATTTTAAAAGCTTTATAAAGCTCCCCCTCATTTTCATTTTCATTCAGTACAAGTTCATGACTTATATGGTTCAAAACAAAAAAGAAATTATAAATGCATATGTGATCAAGCAAAAAGGAATGAAGTTTTAAGAACTTCACCAACAAGATTTGATCACTGACCTACTTAGGGCCTAAACCTAGAAACTTAAAGACATAATTATCCTAAAGCTTCTCCCTTTTTTGTCATCTGCAAAAAGTTAAGGAGGTACAAGACAAAGAGAACTAAGGGGTGGAATCCCCAGAGTCAGAAGAGGGCTCAGAGTCAAATACACTAGGATCTTCAAACACAGGTGGAGGAATGGCTAGTCCAGGGGCATGAATTTTAACAGTCCATTCAGCTAGCACACAAGCTATCTTATGAGTCTTTATGGAGACCCTAAAAGCTCTGGAAGCTAGTTTTTCAGCCCTTGATGGTTTTGTAGACGTAGCAGGTGCAGAGGCTTCAACCTTTTCCTTAGAGGGACCTTCTTTGGTAACAAAAGTGTCCAGAGATTCAAAGAGGTCAGGAATGTTAGGTAGCTTGCCTGTGTTTTTGTTGGTGATTGGTGGTGGAGAAGGTAACACACTTGGAGTGGGAAGAGGAGATACCAAAAATTTTCCAACTTCTGATTCCATGGTGGAAGTGGAGAAGTTTAAATTTTGGTTTTGTTGAGGAGTTTGTTGGGCCATGAGCAAAACTTCAACAAAGGGCAGAGATCCTGATGCTTGAGGAATGGGGCCAGCTGATATTTCATTCATTTGAGGGAAACTTGGTTCAGCAGCAGCACTTGTATGAACATTCTGAACTATGATTGTAGGATTTTCCTTAATTTTCTGAATCATTTCATGAGTTTCCTGAAGCACTTCTTCATTGTTATCAAGTTGTGCATCTTGGTACACATTCAAATTTGAACTTGGATCCTCCACATTTAGATCAAAGCCAGATTGATTTTCAACTTGCTCAATTTCTTGAGAGTCCATTTCATCATGTCCCTCACTCATCCTTTGAGAGACAAGAATTTCAGCCACATCATGCATGTCTTGATCATCTTCCTGAGATGCTTCTTCAACAGCATTAACAACTTTCTGAAGTTGTTCAGTGGGTGAAATAGTAACATTCTGAACTACAGCAGCACTGTTTGAGTCAACTTTCTGAAATTCATCTTCAGTAGTTACATCAGTTTTGAGTGCATCTTGAGTTGGCTCTTCTTCTTTCTCATGAGAGACAACTTCTTCTTGCATCATGTCATGGCCAGCGATTTCATCATCCTTCTGAGAATCTTCAACATTCTGATCTTCTGCATTTTGTTGAAGAATTTCTCTTGCACGTTCTGCAACTTCTTGAAAGAGATCTACAACTGTGGGTTCACCATCCTTTGGTGGAGAGTCAACTATATCATCATCAGAGACTTCTTTTTCAGGGGTTTTAGCCTCCTCTTCTCTTTGAATGCTTGATAAGTTCCTGACATTTTCAAGTTTTCTCTTATTCCTTAACTTCTTAACCTTCTGATTTGAGTGTCTCTTGACAGAGCCAGTTGCTTCTGAGGACATAAGAGTTGGCATGTTGGAGGTAGTTATGTGAAGTTGAGCAAGAGTCTTTGAGGTGAATCTCATGAAGGTGTAGCCACCAGCTTCTCCTTCAAGATCAATCTTAGCAGCTCTAAGTATGGGGGTTATGTGCATACCATAAGCTAGGGCAACATTTGATTGTTTAGGGTTCATACATGAATCTATCATGTGCTGAAGAATGATATAGCAGAGGTTCAACTTCTTCTTTGTGATGAGATGATACATGATGCAGAGATCTGTGTCAGTGACTGCTTCAAAAGTACCACTCCTAGGAAGTAGAGTATGCCTAATCATATTATGAAGTATTTTTGGTACATCTTTCAGGTTTGTGGAGTTGAAAGGGAGATCAGGTTTGGTGTACTCAATTATGAGTTTGTTACAACTAACCTTCATTTCATGAAACCAGTTAGGAAAGAAGAGTTCATTACCTTCATTTGGAATTCTTAATGCTTTTGATAGGAATTCCTTGGTGATTTTGATTTCTACACCCTTAATAGTGGTGGTGAGAATCTTTTCCTTCTTCTTCTCCATGATTCTCATTGAGCTATAGAACTCTCTTACTAGATTTTCAGAAGTGAGATATTGGAGGGACACAAAGTTGGACAATTCCTGAGAATCAGTATAATCTCGTAGGTTCCAGTTCTTCTTCTTAAGATCAGCAAAATCAAAATACTTTGCTTTGCTTACTGGTCTTTGAGATTGCTTTGCTTCCTTCTCAACTTTCATTAAGGATGCAATCAGTTTGACATCCTTCCCTTTTCCAAGCTTGGGAGAAGTAGCTTCTTTCTCTTCTTCTCTTTCAGATGAAGTTGAGTCCTTCTTTGAAGTTTCAGATACTGGAGGAGTCTCAATCAATTGAGTCTTTCCTTTAATCTTCTTCTTAGACTTAGCTTTTGAAGCTTTCATGAACTCAGAGAGAGTTTCATCACCATCATCTTTTTCTACTGATTCTGTGAGATCTATGTGAGAAACAATTTTGGTTTTGGAAGACGATGATCCAGACATAATCCTTGAGGATTTCCTAGTAACCTTAGGTTTAATAACTTCCTTTTTGACCTTAGGCTTGGAAGTTTTGGTGATTTTGGAGGGTTCGGTGATTGGGATGATTTCATTTGGAAGAATGGCGTGAACAGGCGTTTCGTTCAGAGGAGATGAATTTGATTTATCAACAACGGTTTGAGTTGGTGATTGAGAACGAGCAACAGGGGTTGAGTCATCTTCAGATAATGGAGATGTTATTTTGGTTCGAGCCATTTGAGAGACTTAAGCAAAAACAGAGTTTTTAAGATTTTTGGAGAGAGAAGAAAAAAATAAGATTTGAAGTGAGGAGTTAGTAAAAAGGGTGATTATAGAAGAAGACGTCTGAAAGTAGAGAATAGGAATGAGTTGTTGGGGACAGTTTTTATGGGGAAGGAAAAAATGAAAATGGTAAAGGAAGGAAAGAGAAAAAGTAGCCATTAGGTGAAATGATGGTTTGGACAGTTTTACAATGTTTGGCAGTTATTAGCCAATGTAAAAACTACTTTTGTGTTAGCATTAAATGCTTAGAGATATGGAAGGATCTCTTTAATGAAGCAAATAATCATTTTATAAATGAATTATTTAATTTGTTCAAAAGGACAGTTCTTGAACGTTTTTATCAGATGCGAACATTCTGAACTTAAGTGAACATTCTAAACTTTTGTGAACATTCTGAACTTTGTTTGAACTTTCTGATAAAGATCAGATAGCATCAAGGGGGTTGGTTTATGGCCCTTAGTACTTCAGTAATCAACCCTTGTTGGGATTTTTCATGATTAACAATTTTTCTTTAATAAAATTGAATCTATCCTCAACCAATGGTTTTGTAAAAATGTCAGCTAATTGATTTTCTGTATCAACAAAGCTTAACACAATATCCTTTTTCTGAGCATGGTCTCTAATGAAATGATGCTTAATTTCAATATGCTTAGACCTAGAATGCTGAATTGGATTTTTAGAAAGATTAATAGCACTTGTGTTATCACACATAACATGAACATTTGTGTACCTTAGTGAATAATCTTCCATCTGATTTCTGATCAATAAAACTTGAGAGCAACAACTTGCTGCAGAAACATACCCAGCTTCAGTTGTGGAGAGTGCAATGGTGTTTTGCTTTCTGCAAGACCATCCAATCAATGCTTGTCCCAAGAATTGATAGGTGCCACTTGTACTCTTTCTCTCAACTTTGTCTCCAGCATAATCAGCATCACAATATGCTACAAGATCAAAACTAGAGTCCTTTCTATACTAAAGGCCAAGATCAATAGTACCTACTAGATATCTAAAAATCCTTTTAACTGCAGATAAATGGGATTCTTTTGCACATATTTGAAATCTAGAACTTAAACCTACTGCAAACACTATGTCAGGTCTGCTAGCAGTTAAATACAATAATGATCCTATCATGCCTCTATATTCTTTTTTAGATATAGATTTTCCACTTTCATCCCTATCTAAACTTGAAGATGGATGCATGAGGGTGATCATGATTTTTGCCTCATTGATTTTGTATTCTTAAGAATGTCTTTGACATACTTTTCTTGATTTATGAAAATTCCATTTGGATGTTGCTGGATTTGTAAACCAAGGAAAAATCCAAGTTCACCCATCATGCTCATCTCAAATTCACTTTGCATGAGGTTGGAAAAGTCTTCACACATTTTTATTTTTGTAGCAACAAAAATGATATCATCTACATAAACTTGAACAATGAGTAAGTCTGAGTTATGAGTTTTTCTAAAAAGTGTGGTATCTATTTTTCCTCTTGAAAATCCATTTTCAATTAAGAATGTGCTAAGTCTATCATACCAAGGTCTAGGGGCTTGTTTAAGACCATAAAGTGCTTTAGTTAGTTTAAAAACATGATTTGGTTTTTCTTCATTTATGAAGCCAGGAGGTTGACTCACATAAACTTCCTTATTTAGAAAACCATTTAAAAATGCACTTTTCACATCCATTTGAAAAAGTTTAATCCTTTTATGTACATCATATGCAAGAAGTATTCTGATAGCTTCTAACCTTGCCACTGATGCAAAAGTCTCATCATAGTCAATACCTTCTTGTTGGTTATAGCCTTGAGCAACTAGCCTTGCTTTGTTTCTGACAACCTTACCTTCTTCATCAAGCTTGTTTATGAAAACCCATCTTATTCCAATGATGGTTTTGCTTTGATTATTTGGAACTAAATTCCAAACTTTGTTTCTTTCAAACTGAGAAAGTTCTTCCTTTATGGCCTCAATCCATGAGTCATCAATAATGGCTTCATTGATTGACTTAGGTTCCAATTGAGAGATCATTGCCATGTTGTTATCTTGAAAGGACATTCTGGTTCTTACACCATCAGTTGTGCTTCCAATTATTTGATCTGCAGGATGATCTTCTACCATTCTCCAACTTCTAGGTGGACTTTGAAGTGATTGATCCTAATCATTCTAATCATCTTCCTTATCTACTGCACTTACAGTGTTTTGATTTGGAACATTCTGAAGTGTTGGCACTTCAGTGTCTTCACTTTCTTTGGGTTGAGAATGTTCATCATATTCATCAAATATAACATGCATACTGATTTCAACTGTCTGGGTTTTTAGATTGTATACTCTATAACCTTTAGAAGTTGTAGAGTATCCTAAAAAGATAGCTTTTTCTGATTTAGGATCAAACTTACCCAATTTTTCTTTATTGTTCAGAATGTAGCAATAACAACCAAATATGTGAAAATAAGATATGGTAGGTTTGATATTTTTTCAGAGTTCATATGGGGTTTTGTTAAGAACTTTTCTTATTGAAACTTTATTCAAAATGTAACAAGAAGTATTTATGGCTTCAACCCAGAAATAATCTTCAACATTTGATTCATTTAACATTATTCTAGCCATTTCTTGCAAAGTTCTATTTTTTCTTTCAACAACTCCATTTTCTTGTGGAGTTCTTGCACAAGAGAAATTATGTTTAATACCATTTTCATCAAAGAATGTTTTGAAGGATGCATTTTCAAATTCATTTCCATGATCACTCCTTACTGTGATGATATTAGAACTTTTTTCATTTTGAACTTTTTTACAAATGTTTTGAAATGCTTCAAAAGATTCATCTTTATGTTTTAAAAATAGAACCCATGTAAATCTGGAAAAGTAATCAACAATAACAAATTCATATCTTTTGCCAGTTAGACTTGCAATTTGAACTGGACCAAAGAGATCAATGTGAAGGAGCTCTAAAGGTTTCTGAGTTGAAATAAATTCAATTGTTTTGAAACTACTTTTGACTTATTTTCCTTTAACATAAGCTTCATAGATCTTGTCCTTTTCAAAGCTAATCTTAGGCAAACCTCTAATTAGATCAAGTTGAGAAAGTTTAGCAATGGTTTTCATACTTATATGACCAGCTCTTTTGTGCCAAATCCATTTATCTTTTTCAAGAGATATAAAGCATGATTCAGCTGACATATCATTTAAATTTAAAACATATAAGTTCTTTTTCCTTGATCTAGAGAAAAAATGTTTGTTAAAGGAGGTTTGTCTTACTTCACATATGTTGGGTTTAAATATAACTTCAAATCCACTATCACATAATTGACTTATGCTAAGTAGATTGTGTTTTAAACCTTCTACATACTGAACATTTTCTATCTTAGCATAGTTAAACTTACCTATAGTACCTTTACCTCTTATTTTACCTTTGTCATTGTTTCCAAATGTCAAAAGTCCTCCATCCTTCTTTTCAAAGGATAGAAAACAATTTATGTCACCTGTCATGTGTCCAAAACAACCACTATCCAAGTACCATGGCTTTGTTCTTGCACCTTGTTGCAGGACCTACATTTGACAAGACAAAAACTTTAGGTACCCATTCAATGTTGGGTCCTTGAGGGTTAGTTCTTGTAAGAGATCTTTTCTTATTGTAACTTTCTGTCTTGTAGGATCAGATTTGTTACAGTAGAAACATGTCTTCTTAGCCTTCTCAGCCTTTTGTGAACTTTCTGATATATTGAGATGAAAACGTTCTGAACTAAGATTAATTTTATTTTTTCTAATAAAATTCTTCTTATGATAACATACAAAATCATTATGTCCTAGCCTATCACAGTAAGAACATTTTAATTTCATTTCATCCTTTTGAGGTACAAAACTTTTAATGAGATTTTTGTTTGGATCTTTGAATCCTAAACCAGATTTTTCATCACTTTTTCTTTGTGATCCCAAAATGTTTTGAAATGTTTATGTAGACTTTATAAAACATATAAGATCATTTTTTAGTTCCTCAACTTCCTTTTTCAAAACAGGTGACCTGACTCTTGTCAGCTTCAGTTCTGGTGTTGTTGTTTGTGTTGGGAAATTTCTTTCTGATTTGATTTCTTCTCATCATCATTCTTTGTATTCTTTTGGAGATTAGTGCTAATTCATCTTCAGCTTCTTCTTCATGAACTTCTTCTATTTCTTGTGTTTCTTGCACATCCTTTTCAGTTACTAATGAGGTGTACTGAGAGGCTTTCAAGGCAAGTGACTTTACCTTCTTTACTTGGAAGACATCTCAGTATTTTTCAGATTCTCACAAGAGTGGAATATGCCTTTCCAAGATATCTCATTTCATTTACTATTGTAGTAAATCTGGCATACATCTCATCAATGGTTTCATTCTCACTCATTTCAAAGACTTCAAACTTTCTGACTCCAATGTCAATTCTAGTTTCTTTGACATGAGATG
>Ga0228710_1011929_pt1 | contig 10992 bp, 4 predicted proteins | sample MedpolnodulmetaG_FD_177995 | JGI IMG/M metagenome (GOLD analysis project Ga0228710, IMG submission 177995) | Root nodule microbial communities from Medicago polymorpha collected in Santa Monica, California, United States - pink nodules | ecosystem: Host-associated > Plants > Roots > Nodule... | reverse complement strand
TCTTCTCGTTTTACTTTTATGTCGAATAGAACAATAGTTTTACACAAACAAACAATTTATACCCAAACACTTAACTTGATAAATATTGCGAAAACACTTATGAAATACGCAACTCCCTGCGGATACAATCCTATTATACTTACGTGTAAATAATTTTATGACATGTAAAAATCTTACATCAAACACTCATACATGAGGGAAAAAATCTAAAGGAACATTATATTACCTACAACTTCCAAAGGGGATTTGAAGCTAACAACAAATTCTAGATAGATATGTGTGTTCATATTCATATTCCAAACCACATAGTACTTTGGACATTGAATATTATCCACCCCATTATCATATTCACAACCACTTGGACGAATCACTATTAGGACAAAGAAGCTCCATGTTCCCCATTATGACACGACATAAGACCAAATATTTACTCCCATTTTTGTCAACATCACAAAAAAGTGAACTGTAAACATGAAAAAATTGAATCATGTGAAAATTCCAACAGAACAATATATAATAATAATAATAATAATAATAATAATAATAATAATAATAATAATAATAATGTATGAAGTTCAAAGTTGATCATATGAAAACTAACCAGGCATAAGGGTGGGTAAGAGCTGCAAGATGAACACCAACGCCATATAAGCATTTGGGTGGAGATAGTCGATAGTGACTAAGTTCATGTTTCATCATTGTTGACAATTCCTCTTTAGAACAAGAAAACCACGAATACCTAACATTAGCATCCCCATTAAGTTCTTTTGTAATATCAACTTGCATCTTGAATAAATCAAGTCTCATTTGCATTGACTTTCCTGAGTTGCGGTAAACCTCAACTATGTCAGACTCGGTAATGCCCAAAAAAGTCATTCATGTAAGAAAATCATTTGTACAGAATCCACATCCAGGTTTCCATAAGCATATTCAGTATAAGCGTCTAAATTTACATCTGGCTCTTGCTTAATAGCTACAACATTATTTTCAATGTCCACTTTATCATTGTTATCATCTGCAACACATCGGGTAGCTTGCTTTTGCTTCGTTTTGAGTGTAGCTCCATCCAATGTATATGCTGATTTTGCGTCCATTTCTATATACTAGATGACAATTTGTATACACGTGCTCAAATATAAAAGCTCGGATGACAATCTTTGCTATAGCATTTAGCAACAATAATATTTGGCAGTCCCTGGATGTATAAAACATTTGAGAATATTGAACTAGTATCATGTGCTTATCATAATAATATAACGATGAAATAATAATAAAGATAGAGAGTTAGTCAATAAGGGCATTCCCTGCAGGGTATAGCAAGTGATTTGAAACAACTGCACATGTAAATATTGCAACAATACAAACAAAACAGAATGAAATATAACATTAAGACAAAGTTGCTTCGTCATCATATTGTTGCATGTACTAGAAAGTTTCCAATAAGCGAAATGTGGACATTTATGCTCTATCGTTATACACAAGAAGTCCAAGTAAACTCATAATCATAAAGATATTGATGTGGCCTTTGATGGCACCAACTTTCAAACTAAACAAATATATATCTACAACTCTTACTATGATCCGAAAAAGCCTTTAAAATAAACACCTAATGACTGATCTGATTTTCATAAACTGTCAAAACTTAACTCATTTCCAATATACTCATAAAAAAAACTTGTGCAGAAAAAGTTTCAAACTTGCCCATAAATGATTATAATCTAAAGAAAACTTTGAGAAAAGCTAGTATGGATTCTCAAAAAATCTGTCATCAATGAAAATTTTACCATCTGACATCCAAGAGAGGATTAGGCATAGCATAGCAACCAAACTAACATTTATTAAATGTTGAAATTAAAGAATAAAAGCAGAAAACTCATAACTAAAACATGAAAGAGTGGCATTGATGGCCATTTTACAACTTTCTCAAGTGGGATGGTTTGAACCATGTCCCTTGAGGTTACAAAGTCAAGCTTTGAGCTGACACCTCTTGGACAGCAAGGCCTAGTATTCACCAATTCCAAATAAAGAATTTGTATCACCAAACCACAACATTTCCCCCAAAATTAAAACTTTTAAAAGAAATGAATTCCAAAGAAAAATCAGCCCAAAAATTGATTTTAAAAAAATATTCAAATACGAAAAATAAAAACTAACTTGATCCAGTTAATTCAACTCATCAATTACAAACTCAATCAAGCACAAAAACCAGCAAAAATAAACTAAATTACAATGATTCAAACTCAAAATAAAACAACAATTATAAATAAATAAAAACAAAAAAACTAAGAAACAAAGAAAAGACAATAAAATTACACCTAAGTGAAACAACACATACACAACAAAAGAATCACCAAACAATTCACAAGTAGTTTGTTCTAACTTTGAATATGTGCATCTAATTGGGGGAGCAAGGGTTCCTATTTATAACTTTGAATTTGTGCATTTAATAAGATCTTGATAGTGTTATCTACATGTTTTCCAACTAAGCATTAGCTAAGTATTCGTTGTATTTGTTTTCTTATTCAACAATTTACAAATATATTTTGTCCTTTCCATTTCCAATTTAATTCTTAAAATGTTCATTAAATCATAAAAAAAATTCATTTATTGTGAAATCCATATATGGATGCTTGTTAAAATTTCAGATTTTATTTCTTTAAAGTAATATTATTTGTTATGGTAGTAAAATTTTAAATAATATTAAAATTTGAAGGTGATGCTAACAATCATTGTGTGGATAATAATAATATTATACTACTTGTCTTGACCGTGTATACTTGCGCACGAGTTTGGTGCGATAGTATAGGTTATTTTTTACTCAAATCCATTAAAATATAATAGCATCTTCAATATTATTTATAAATTAGCTTGGTTTTCAATTATGTTTAAAATTTACTACCATGAAAATTGATATTATTTTAAGGTGTAAAAATCTAAATATCTTAACAAGCAACCAAGCATGGATTTCACATTAAAATAAAATAATTTATGAATTAAATTAAAAATAGAAAAAAGTGTAATCTAGAAAGAAAAAAATGACATGAAAATTGTGGAAGTAGAAAAGAGATACAATACCAACAATCATACTGTCAGATTTTACAAATACTTTACTTTCATTATAACTATTTATAAAGTCACAAATATAATTAATCGTGATATACTGATAGTGTATCTTTTTTTTTCACTAACATTGTATATAAATTAAAATCTTAAAATAATGATAAATACATGCAAAAGTACTTTTTAAAAATTTTAAGATAATGATCGAAGTTAAAACAAAAATTGATTTTTCTTTTAGGAAAACAATTCATTTTTATGGTAGCTAGTTTTAAAATGATTTACTTTATTTTTGATCAAAAAGATGATTTACATTATTTTTTTCAAAATTAACGTTTATATCACTTTTAAAATATGGCGAAAGTTTAAAAATTTTAAAAAAAATCAAGTATTAGCTTTTATAAGAATAAATGATGAGCTAAGTTGCAATACTTATAATACACGCTATGCAGAAAGAGGAGGAAGGGAGAAAGATCGCTTCATGTGTCATAATGATATTGATGTATCAAAATGTCTTATTAGGCTAACCTAGTTGAAGCATATTGAATCTTTAAATTGAAATAACGAGTGTATCAATACTTGTTACTGGGATTCCAATGTTTGATCACTTAAAAAAGTAAATTTAAAGGAGATTGATCTTTCTCTTGTTGCTTTGTGGGTCTTGAACATGATTTCTTCTTGTGAAAAATATATTTGTAGATTTTATCTAAAAGATATAATAAGTCATATTGGTAGAACTTTAATGTATTATATTTTAAAATTATATACATAAGATCATTATAATGTCTAACTGTATTGCTTAGTTATATTATTTTTTATATTAGAGTCGTTTAATTTGTATCATTATAAAAAATATGTTAAAATTCTTTTTTATTTTTTACTGAATCAAGAGTGACGGGGATATCAAAGAGAAGTTGAACATCCCAACTAGGTAAGCATGTTGATGGTAGTTAATATCTTTCTCATCATTATAAATTTAATGCATCACAATAGAAAATTATATAGTTTGTGACAGTTGAACATAACCCAATGCTTGTTTGGGTGAATAATGATAAGCATGTGATGTGTTATCTCTATCTTTTGACTCATCAAATTTTTTGAATTCTTCTCAGTTGCTGAAAACTGTTCAAAATATCAAAACCCAAGAATACTCGAAAATGAAATGAATCAAACACTTATCATATAACAACCACATAACATTTCCTTAAAAAAAAAAAAAAAAACCACATAACAATCTAGTACTTTATTAAGTATTGATCTTTCAAATACTTAGTTACTTACGTATTTATAGTGTATGATTCAAAAAAGTTTTTGTTTATATCAAGTTATGCAAACATCATTAAGATTAAAGTAAATTAATGTGAATATGATAATATCATTATCCTTGCTACTTCCATACAAGATTTGTATATCATAAGATATTCATTATAATGTCTTAAATAGCATATAGTTAAGCTTTTGAATCTCCTTATAATATGCCAATATTTACATTTTTAAACAAGAATTCTTACTTTCTGAACCTAGCAAATCACCCAATGTTTTATTATCATACAATATAACTTGATTCAAAAAGTATTCACGAAGAAAAACAAAAATTGCAACATATTAATGTACGTAAAGATAAAATTCTTCTTTTGATAGTCGTCATAGTGAGATCAATTTACAATAACTTACAAATCAGAACGTCATACTATTAGCTTATACACTTTCCTATTCATGATCATTGGGGTGCATAACAATATGCACATAAGAGAAAATTATTTATTTTTATTTTTTAAATTTAGCCAACATTTTTTAGAGAAAAAATTAGACAGCATATTTGATTGTATTCTTCTTTAAAATTAACCATCAATATATAAATCATAAGAAAATTATCTTTTAACAACAACTTTCAAGAAGAAAAATGAAGGCATCTACTTACATTTTCCCCCCTATTTGTCACGGTTTTGCAAAAGGGCTGAAACTTGAGGGGCCAAATGTGCTATTTTGAAAATAGAGGGGCCAAAATCGCAAGTTTGTGAAACTTGGGGGGCCAAAAGTGCATTTAGGCCAAAATAAAATCAGTGATTTAAAACACTAACTTGAAATATAGATGAAGAAATGATTTCATATCTGACCTCTTACCGTTGTCACGCTTATAATGTTTTGTTGTTGTGTAATTGTCTGATGCGGCGAGATCTCAAGTTCATAAACCAATAGAGAAAAAAAATATGCAATCAATGATTTAAATCACTGACTTGGAATATAGAAGAAGAAATGATATCATACCTAATTTCTTACCATCGCCGCGCTAGCTTTTGGTGTTAATAATTTCAAAATTGTGTAATTGTATGATGCGATGTAATCTCGGAACCCAAAGGTTGATTTTCCTACTCTTGAAATATTTCTTTGCTCTCACGCTCTAGCACTTGACAATGAGCTCAAGTTCATAAGACAATAGAAAAAATGTGCAATCAACGATTTAAAACAATCACTTGAAATATAGATCAAGAAATTATTTCATACCTAATTTATTATTGTAACGCCCCGAATTTTATCAAGGACATTACTTAAGAATATTTACTCTTTTGAAAAAATAAGGCTTTTAAAACAATATATTTGCTTACTCTAATCATTAAAGCAATAAATATCAACTTTATAGTATATTTCAAAAATATTTAAATTACAATTGCAACTAAATAAAAACTAGTTTTCTTCTTTATTAAAAAACCCCAATTTACCCCGTAAGCGTTTCACCACACATCAAGCTTCATAATTCATCTTTGGTACCTACAACATTATATTAATGTAAGGGTCAATTTATGGTTCCACATGGGATCACCTAGACTTAGAAAAATGCCATAAAATAATAATAAAAGTGCTCAACTGAAAAGGGTTAGAAATTTCCAAAAGAATTAAGTACACCAAAAACTATTATATAAAACTTTATGCATGAGGTGTATGATATGCAAAACTCAAATGATCCGGATATCGTCGTGTTAACGCACACAACCACGACTAATGGAAGAATGAACCACTCAATGGTTCTTGCAACGCCCGTCACCCAATGACATTAGCCCAATAAAAATTAGACCACTAAATGGTCTATGCAAGGCCCTCCACCCAGTGACATTAGCCCAAAAACTTCATGATATGATATGCGAATCAATGTCATCAACAAAATCAAAAATAAAACCATGAAATGCAACTCATCAACCTCTAATATTTTATGAACCACAAGTCATTTCTTAGAATCATATATAGTTATCAACATGCCAAATCTAAGCAAATTCTCATAACAATCAACACAATATTCAATCAAAACAAGAATTCATACATATAAATTACTTAAAATCATTAAATAGAATAAAACATAGAATAACTAACTCTTTTTAATGGACAAGAATTCTACTACCATTTCACAACACTTATCCGGCCTAGTATGATGGTGTGGGGGAAAGGCCCTTACCTTATGAACTTTACATCCTTAACACTATTTTTATGTCTCAAATTTGTGTCTGTATTGAAGTCGCTCTCTCTCATTCTGGACATAATTTTGACGATCGGACCGTCGAAAACAAAGAACCACATGGTGTGTAACAGATTGGTCCTCAAATCAAACAATGATGTAGTAGAAAGATTAAATCGAAAACTTTTACAAACTTAAAGGACTTATTTGTGACCAAAATAACTTAAAGGACCAATTTGTTACAAACCTCAAACTTAAATTAAAATTAAATTAACTTAAAAAGATCAATCTGTTGCAAACCTCAAACTTAAAGGATCCATGGAGTAATTTAGCCTTAAAATAAAAGAACCGAAAATAATGAAATACTATTGTTACCTTAAGAGTCATACGAAAATGAGAACAAGGGGATGCTAGGGATGAATTGATGGACATAGAAAAATATGAGATAAGGAAAAAGCCATGATTCTCTCTTTTGGGTGTTTGCGGATTTAGTAATTTTTTTGAGAGATAGGAGTATGATGACTTGTGAAGGCTAGGTAGTGGGGTGAGTGTTGCTCGAACAAAATAGAAAGGAGAATTCTTTAAATATAATCAGTTGAGGACTTGAAGTCGTAAAAGAAATAGAGCTCTTAAAACCATCGATCAACCGCATATGTGAGCGGTGGTTGTTCCTATTATTAAGCATGATACGTACATGATATAACATATTAACAACCCTTGATGAATAACCTTACTCAATGTGATAGGTATATTTTTGACCAAGCAAACAAAATCAGAGTACGTGGTCAAAGGGTGGAAGTAATTTAATTATGTAAATAAATAAACATGTGAAGGATATTTTGGATGGCTTAATTCTAATTAATTTTAAAATAAAACACTAAACATTTTTTTTAAACATGACATCTATAATCTATATAAAATATTGAGGCATTACAATTACCATCATCGTACTCCTAGGGTTTCAGTGTTATGAAATTGCAAAGTGTAATTGCATGATGCATACAGATCTCGGACCCCAAAAGGTTGATTTCTGTCTTCTTGAAATATTTCATAGCTTTCATGCTTTTGAAATTGAAAACAAGCTCAAGTTCATAAACCAATGAAAAAGCACATAATCGGCTATTTAAAATGCAACCTTGAAATATAGATGAAGAAAATATTGTATACCTAATTTCTCACTATCTCCAGGATCCTAGGATTTGGTGTTAAGAAATTGTAATTGTGTAATTTAAATTGGTATAGGGTTCATAAAAGTCGATGGACTCTAATAGTTCCATTTTTATTTCAAGGACACTAAGAATTACAATCGTAAGTATATATACAGAAGAAGCAAAGAATTAAAATAAAATGAAACAATTTAGGAACAATTCACCCTTTTCGCACGTCGAGTGTTGGATTAGATCGTTATCTATTAATTATTTGTTTTTTCAAAACAAGAGAGATGCCCCCCATCGACCTCCATATTTCTTTATGCATCGATATTAAAAATTGATTTTATTAATTTTATAATCTTGTTTTGTATATTTCTATATGAATAGTATGAATCCATCACATTCACACATATTTTATGACTCCTTTATTTCGAATATGAAAATAAATTAAATTAAAAATAAATGCTATGCAGGAAAATATATTGACATTAATATAATACAAGTTTAAATATGCAAAAGGTCCTTACAAATATCAAGTATTTTGGTTTTAGTCCTTGTAATGTTATTTTTGTTTCTAATACTCAATTTTCATATGTTCGAGTATGTATAATCCCCAATTTTCTTTTCCTGTAATCAAATATCTTAGCACTTCATTTATCTTGGGTCACACAAGTGGCAAAACTATCCCTCAAGAGTTTTAATATTACTATATTTCCAGAGTTTAAAATCAAAGCTTTGCTTAAGCTTAACGAGATATGTGTTTGATTTCTTCATGCACTCTTGTTTCTATATTATTTAGTCATGATATTTGTTATTATAAATTATGAATAGGAAAAAAATTGTATTACATTATTTAAGTTTTTATATATTTGATTGATATTTTTTTTAGAATTGACTTTTGTTGTTGTTTACAATGCAATGAGTTTTGAAGCAGGGACCTCATTCATGCTACCCAAATCACTAATCACTAACCAATCTTAGTGGCTTTTTATATTTGATTATTGTAACATGATGTTGATAGTTTATGTGATTGATAGTTTCTAATTGAGTATCGGATGAAGGTTTTTTAAAATAACTTGTTTCAATATGTAATTGAATATGATAATTATTAATAGGTGTTAGATGTATCAAAGCACACTTTAATTTTGTAAGAGTAAATTACTCCATCCTCCCTTAAAAGATAGAGATATTACACTCCCCTCCCCTCATGTTTGGAAAAACACACTCCCCTCCCTTAAATCTTTTAAAATACTACATTTTCATCATTCTTTTTAACTTTCTGTTAACTTTTAAAAATAACTCTTGTCAAATTATTTCTTTTACCAAAATAACCTTTCAGAGTTTCTAAGTATGTTATTTCTATATCCTTCATTGTCATCAACACGCCAAACATGTCTTAAGCGATTTCTCATTTGTCACGAAGGTTTAGAAAGTTGTAACTGAAATTCGATTAACGATTGATTAAGGCAATGGGTTTCTTGTGGGTCTTGCTTCATAATGAAATTGGTGAGAAGAGGTTTTACAGCGGATTTTGGACTTCTCCTCATTTTTATTTTTTTATATTCAAAAAAATTCCAATCATGGATTTTGTCAAAATGCATCTGTAGTCGTGAAAGCACTTTTTTAAAATGTTATCAAAGGAACTTGCTACTTGTAGTCAATTGATATTGCAAGCAATTGATAGGGGAAGGAACACATGTCAAATAAGAATAGGAAAGGGTATTTTGGTAACAAAAGATTTTTATTTAATGGAAGTTAAGAAAATTTAACGGAAATTATAAAATTGGATTAAATTGAACTATGTTTTATTTAGTGAAGGAGGGGGCTGTGTATTTTGAAACATGAGGGGAGGGATGTGTAATACTTGTATCTTTTAGGAGAGGGGAATGTATTTTACTCATTTTGGGTGTGATGGATGATTAACTACTATATTATATTTGTTTTACAATAAATGATCTTTTTAAAGTTTAAAAGAAGAATCCATAAATACGAGTACAAGGGGTACCAAACCTATATGCAACTAAAAGTAAAAACAGAAGAGAAAAGGTGATGGCAAGAAATAATGTAGGGTTTTTGGTCATGATTTAGTATCATTGTGGCATAGAAGTAGGTATTTTATGTTTGTTTTAGTTAAGTTTTGTAAATAAATTTCTCAAAAAGTAATGAAAGAACAAAGAAGGGAAAAAGCCTTAAAGCCATGAAAATTCACCTGAACCAGAAAACTATGTGACTGCGCTATGTTTTTTTTACAAGTTTATCATTGATGATGTTAGAGACATAGTAGTTATGGACATTATGGTGAAAAGAAATGGAGCAATGAATGAAGAAATCAAGGAGTTGGCTACTGCCACAGACAAAAATTACAAAAATTGTGCCACGTGAAAGATAAAGGGATCCCTAAGGGTATCTGATATCCTTAGTGGAAAGTCTGATTAGTAGGTCTAGATTTTCATCAACTGCTTCTTTCTTAGCAGACTGAGCGGACAGTTTCTCATAAATCTTAGCACTTTGAGCAGCAAGTTCAGTTTTGATCCTTTTCTTGAACCTTTCAAACTCATTAGCAGATACATAAGCTGCAGGATGAGGTTGTAATACATCAACAAAAATGATGAAATCTTGTGGTCTCAGAGGCACGATAGGGGTTTCTGGATTTACCAAAGGGAATTCATACACATATGGAATATCATTAGCATTAGTCCTTGAGTTTGAAAGTTGTCTTTGAGGATTCCTTCTAGGTTCTGCTAGATCCATTTGACTTAAAAATTCAATAAACCATCCCCTCAGAGCTTCATTGTTGGCTTCAGTACAAAGTCTCCCAGACCCCTTTATCTTTTGAAGAGATTTATCTAGTTTTGTTATCAGAGCTTCCCACTTAGCAACGTGCTCATCAAAATCTAAGATCTTACTCTTCTCAACAAGTAAGTTCTGAACTTTAGTGTAAGCATCTGCACAAAAGTCATCAAGTTTGGGGTGAGTTAAGGGTGGTGATTCAGATATGTTCAGAGTGAAATTATAGGGGTTAAGGGGTAGATTTGTTTGATTCTGATGGGTTAGGAACAACTATCAAGTTATCAAAGCTAGGTTGATCAAAGGTTATTTCTAATGCAAGTTTAGAATGAGTTTAATGCTGCCTAGAATCTATCTCCATTGGTTTAACATCAGCAGATGTCTCACGTCCAACTTTTGATACTGAAGTAGTTATTGGTTTGGGGTAACTGAAGGGATTTATAGAGGGGTTTTTCAAAATTTTAATCCTCTTTGCGGAAGAAATCCCATTGAAACGGATCTTGATTAAATCATTAATCACAAATCAAACACTTTAAGATTCATGTGTTT
>Ga0228710_1011928_pt1 | contig 10992 bp, 4 predicted proteins | sample MedpolnodulmetaG_FD_177995 | JGI IMG/M metagenome (GOLD analysis project Ga0228710, IMG submission 177995) | Root nodule microbial communities from Medicago polymorpha collected in Santa Monica, California, United States - pink nodules | ecosystem: Host-associated > Plants > Roots > Nodule... | reverse complement strand
AAAATGATCATATGAATTGAGAAGATTAAAAGAGAAGAATGTGTAAATCATTTTTTATTCGCTGTCAAACTTACCCTCATAGTCATACAACCAATAACAGATATCACAATGATCCCATGTAGAAGGCCATTCAGTTTCCTATCAATTTAAGGGCGTTTTAGGTGATACAACATAAGACGCCACCTTTTTTCTCATAAGAAACTATAAACAATAAATAATGAAAAGAGCAAGTATAAAGTTTGGTCTGATCAATCACTTTTACTTCTTGAGGTCACCAAGCTACTATTCCAAGTAGTCAATGCCATACTAAACACTCCAGAGAAAACATGTCAAATTCCTATAACCTATTATGTTACCTTCTTTTTTTAAAAGACTCGGTATCCAGCCCAAGAACCGACTAATCTGAGGGGTCCAATCCCACCGTTCACTTGCAGGGATAACCTATTATATTACTTAACTATCTATATATTTAACATCCTAAAAATTTTCAGGAGAAAGAGGTCCTTTGTTGTGGGATATATGAATATTAGACTAGCAGAAAATGGTACATATGCCATGCACTGAAAAACACAAACTTCAAATGCAACAAACATAATATTGTGTAACAAGCTCCTCTGCAAGATCTTGGCAAAACAGTCAAATTTCCTCTAGAAAGTATTATTGTTGGGGTTGTAGCATGCTCATAATAAGATCCCAGTTCCATGCAAAACAAAACAGAACTTCCAAACAGTGTTGTAGGCGGTCCATTGCGGAGAGCCAAAATCCTGCCATACCGGCCACTTTGTGGCGCCATCATATCGGATCATGGCGGAAAATCTGTCGTATCAGCCGAAATTGGGCACGGCGGAGAGCCCAAAAATCGCCACCGATATCCACCATGGGCGGTATTTGACAACGCTGCTTCCAAAGCACCTTTTCTCGACAAAGATAGGTTTAAAAAGAAAAGGAAAAAGGGAACAAAGAGGCAACCGTTTTATTCTGTAATATTGCACCCATCTAATAAATCAGACATCTATCCAAAATATTTCAGCAGTTTAAGGTTTTTAGCCCTGTTTGTCTTCCATTTGAACTAGGAAGCAGAATAGTGTAGAAGAATTTAGGTAATAAACATCACCATGCGCAACAATATATCTACTAATTGGTATTTTCTTGCAAATTTTTTAGCATAATATTAGCAACAACAACAACAAAATTAGAATAAAGGATGCAAGAAATTAGATTAAATCAAATACATATGGAAAATGCTTGGAGCAAAGAGTGGTTTGTAGCTTTTTGCAAGAGTGACTAATTACAATGTCAATTTTGCTTATATTTAGTCCACTCTCTCTCTCTCTCTCTCACCCACCTTTTTTTCTCACTTTATTCTGTTTTTCTTTCTCTCTCTTCTAGCACTTATTTATAAAACTCATCTCCGACTAAATAGCCTTTCTCAAGTCAATAGAGATTATATATAAAACTATTTCAAGCTGGCATCTCCTAAAGTACACAGTTTCACTTTCAATAGCAAATTATATTATTATGATATATTTAACTTTCAAAAGCATTATATTAGAACACATGAAAAAATTTATTACTTGCTGAACAATGATAATGAATTGAGTTCTACATTTACATTGACAAGTTGTACCAGGTAAGAACATGAATGTCAAACAATCATGTATATTATCTGATCATTTACAATATAGCATAAACAAAGCTTAATACAATGGATAAAGTAAAAACAGATATTGACTACATTCTCAGTGAATATAAAAAGTACCTCATATCTTGCAATACTGCCTGATGCTGGCTGTCGAAGGATTACACGGCTGATTGCACCAATGGCAGAAAGAATACAAACTGTCCGAGGCCCCGTCTGAGAAAAGGCCATAACTTTTTCTGTAATGTCCTGCAAACAAGAGAAACATACTTGTGAGAATGGTCTATAACAACTGGAAGCTACACCAACCATGCTAATAGGAACTTCAAAGAATATTTTAAAACCAAAATAAATACTCCCTCCGTTTCAAAATGAGTGTCACTTTAGCAACAAAAAAAAAAAGTTTCAAAATGAATGTCATTTTCATTTTCCAATGCAATAATAACGTTTTCTTTTCAATTGTACCCTCCAATTAATACTATGCACACTACTTCCAAGTATTACTTTTAAAACTAACCAATAATTAATAAGGATAATTTGGTAAAATAACAATTCTCTTTCTTTTAATCTTTGTATTTCTTAATATGTGTGTAAAAACCTTAAACGACATTCATTTTGAAACAGAGGGAGTAAATAAAATAACAAGTATGTGTAAAATCACGTGCACCCAATAAAATGCATCCACGTCAAAATAGTAATTCAGACAATAATGAATAATCCCATTTTTTTTCTGCCTGTTTATACCATATACCAAAAAAGAACCAACTAATACATTGATTGACCAAAACAAAAAACTGCAGTGCAGGCGGATGCTATAAGTTACTTATTTCCTTTTTGAGTGCAACTCTATGCAATAATGTCAGTTAACAATCTCAAAAACACAGTACTCAAAACAGAAACTATAAGAAATAAATACACCTCTTAAATTGTCAAATAGATTAAAAGGTATCCAAAATTAACACACACTTCACAACAACAAATATAAGGAATTTGATGAACTCAATGATGGATAGCTTATTACGTGCGCAGGCTAGAGAACAAAAGCATTGAACAAGCATCGATACCAATTTTACACGCAATAAAGGCAAGCTTTTAGAGCTGTAGAACTTTAAAAGGAACAGCATGAACATGAAGAATACAATTCTAGTTACTTGTAAAATGAAGATATCAATTTGAGGGCAATATGTTATGCAGTATAACTAGTTCGACAATACTGATTTGACACTCTACTTTCATCACCAGAAAAGATTAAGAACCCTTAAAATTACCTCAGAGCAATATCATTGAAGTCAGTCTCCAAAAAAATATACTGTTGGAATATTTGTCTATTTACTATTTACCTTTAATTGTTACAACTAATATTTTTTTTGTAAAGTTATTGTTACACTAACAACTAATATGATTCTAGTATTTTCTAATATGATTCTCACTATTTAAACCAGCTCATGCTGAGGAATAAATCAGAACAGCATTTATCCATTTCTTTCTACATATGTATACATTTAAATAAATGGCAAGACAATCATCATGACAAGATTGTCTTTATAAGTTACAATGAAAAGGCAAGAGCAATAACTCCACCCCACAATTCAAATCCTTCTGCTCTGGTCTATTAATAGTGAATCAACATAAAACTAGCAGTAATTTGTAAAGTCCAATAACTAAAGAACACTTGAAAACCAAAACTTTCTAGCCCTAACTAAAACATCAAAGGGAATATCACCCCATATTGGGAAAAACACAAATCCCACATAGAATAGAGATGAGACCTGAAATGAGTTTAGAAAGAGAAGCATCCGTCACTTTACAAGCCAGTCAGTTTCGTAAGGTTGAGTTATGCGGAATTTCAAAATCTAATGTGGATTAAAGTCTGTCGGCTCGAGTGACCCACCATTTAATATCCACGCACCAAGCCAGATAGTGCTGGCAGTGAGGGGTGTACTAGAGAAAACCAGAGTCCCACATAGAGAACAGTGATAATGCCTCAGATGAGTTTATAAAGAGAGACTCCCCCTCACTTTACAAGCTGATTTTGTAAGGTTGGGTTAGACCCAATATAAAAACCTAAATTACCTAATAGCCAATAATTTTGACAAGAGCCGTCAACTTATGTTAGGATTTACAATTTACAATGCGATTAGAGATGGCCGACCAACTAAGTGACTCTAGATTTGTCATGCAATGCAATTGTCACATGCAAAAGGTAAATCAATCAAATGAGCCAAACCCTGTTTCCAAATTGTATTCTTCTTATTCTTATTCACTAATTACTTGAACATAACTACTTCGTCCAATTTTGAGTTCCGACGTGATCTATAAAGGGACCGTTTGTTACAAATTACAAAAGAAAAAGTGATTTTTAGAGCTTATTGAAACAAGCAGAAGTTGTTTTGTGTTTGTTTACCATAATGAAAATCCCTTTTTCAAAACAAATCACTGAACAAAAACAATTTTCTGGAAAAACTACTCAAGACGTCTTATTTGAAGCAGATTTTGGATTTTTTTCAGAAGCTGTAACAAACAGCCAACCAATAACTTTTAAAAGTGATTAGTTTGTTTAAAAAAAGTGATTTTTTCTTGATAAATTGCAAAAGGCAGTCTCTAACTATACCTCATTCTCAGATAAGCTAATCAAAAGTGTTAACTTCAAAACCTCTAATAACAAAAACTACCAACAAATATATAGCAACAATTTAAACAAGAAGTTGAATATATAGAATTACCTCACCAGACTCCACCAAGATTACGTGTGGAGTGAATCCAGTCCCACCAGCACCTTCACATGACAAACAAAAAACAAAAAAGTCACAATCAGAATCATCTACATTCAAAAAACCACTTAAGCGCTTAAATTAAATACCAAAGACACCGGACACCACACTGACACATCGATACAGTTGGTAATTTGCAAAATAAATGTAATCACATAAGTCAGTGTCGGGTCGGATACAAACACGCCTCAGACACCGAACACGCCTTCAATCAGAAGTGTCAGTGCTAAAGAAACAAAACCACATACCAAGCGCATCTAACTGTTTCTTCCCAGAGCCAGGCGGCCTTCCTCTATGTTTCTTGGGAGGCGCATCTGCGTTTCCAGAATCACCAGCCGAAGCAGCAGACGTAGCAGCAACAGGAGAAGAAACAGGAGCCAAACCAAGAGCAATGTTACCATCAGGCGAGTATTTCCTCGGCCGGCCACGTTTCTTCTTCCCAAGCGTCGACGGAGAAGAAGGACCGTCATGAGTGACAGCAAACGGCTCCGATTGCGGAGAAGCGAAAGGAAAACGAGCTGTAGCGGGTGCCATGATGTTCGCGTTCGCGGTGGTGGTGGTGGTTGTGGTGGAGGAGTTAGGGCTGATCATGGTGGTGTTAGTTGGAGCGTAAGATGTGGGACCCACCATCATAGTTGGTTGTTGTGGTGATGGTGCTGAGCGGGAATCCATTGCGATGATGATGAATGTGAGTTTGTTAGATCAGAAAAAGTGATGAAATTTGTTTCTGAGAAAGAGAAAGAGAATGTGTAACATCTTTAACTTTGGAAACACAACACGAACTATAAGTACAACTCTATGCTAGCTAACTGGGCTTTATTTACTTTTTTAGGGTTTTTAACCTAAATAAATAATTAACTCACTCACTTTTTCTCAACTACTTTTCTTTATAGAAACTTTTTTCTTAACTACTTACTGATTTTAATTTTGGATTTTCTAATCAGTGTTCATAGATTTTGTGTGAAAATGGAATCAATGTTATATTTACTAAGAAATTGCATGTTTTAATGGTTATTTATTAGTTATACATTGTCAACAAAAATGGGTATTTATTATTTTTAATTTTTTTTTTCTTAGATGAAGTGATAATCCACTGAAAATAAACTCACACACAACTATGAAGTCCCTGGTTCAAACCCAAATCATGACGTCCGGCCTTGCAATTTCGGCATTTGTCAGTTGAGTTAGGACTTCTAGACTTATTTTTAAAATTTTAACTAGCTTGTTTGATGTACTTGATAACTTTTATTTTATTTTTTTGAAAGAAACTTTTATTTTATTCTTCCTTCAAAAAAAACTTGTATTTTATTCTATTTCTAATTAAGTATTTATCTCTTAATATTAGTAAAATTATACAATTGGTCGCTTGATATTTTTTGGCGTTAAATTGGTCCCTTTTTTTTTAAGGAAATTGATCCCTTATATTTAATTTTAGGTAAAACTTTCGTTCTTTGCTTTTTTCTTGATTTAATCTTTTACGTTATAAAATATCAACATTATTATCATTTCTTTTAAACAAAAAATAAAAAACAAAAAACTCATCAAACTGATAAACAAACTCAAATATTCATCATACAAACTTAGAAACCCAAAACATTGAAAAAATCCCGTAAAAATGATACGATATTGACCTCTCACGATACAAATGATTAAATCAAGAAGAAAAAAAAGATAAAGAATAAAAGTGTTCCCTGAAATTAAGTTAAGGGACAAATTGTGTAGTTATTTTCATAGTATTTTATATTTGAGCAAAATTATTGTTCAAATCATAATTTATTAATTAGTGAATAGTTGATGATAATGAATGAGCTTATAACGCGAAGGTTGTAGCTGGAAACTCAACTGTACAGTTGATGATGTCAGGTCATACATTGTTTTAGAGTAGTTACAAAATGGTTGTACAAATATCATTTCTCATTGTTTTATTGTACTTTTTTGTTCCATTTTGAGTTGAGTTAAAGTGATTTTGCATAAGTCTGAGGTTGCAAAGAACAGATTTCAAGTGTCCAAAGATAGATGAAATCGAGCCACGGTTTATAAGCATCGAAGCACGATTCTGGACAGGTTTTGGGAGCTTTTGATTCACAAAAAATCGCGCTACAATTTTTTGAGCGTTTGGCTTGAGCTTGAATTTTAATGAGTACATCGTGCCACGATCTGTTACGATCGGAGCATGATTTTTGCCTGACTAGGATTTTTCTATAAAAGTCAGATTCTTTTTTGAAGGAGGGGTTTGAATTTCTGGAGTATTGTAGAGCATAGAACGCAAGAACAACACTAGATCTCAAATCAACTCATAGTTGGTCTTGATTTATGTATGTTCAATTATTTTCTATGTTGTAAATTACTGAATTATGAGTAGCTAAACTCGTAGTTTGATTAAGCCAAAGAATCTGTTTTAATATGTGATCATGTGAGTTACCTAAAACTCTCTTTTGTATCAATGAAAACCAAACCAAAACTGTTTGTGTTTATTCAAAAAAAATATATATATATATATATATATATATGTATATATAACTCTCTTTTATATCATAATTGGTCTTTATTCAAAACTGTTTGTGTTCAATGTTTTTCATACAAGCATGCATCTTAGTTATATGAATTGATATTGGGTCTTAACTGACTACTAGCCCTAGCTTTTAAGCCTGAACTAATAATTTTGTTTAACTTTACACATGAAACTATAGATAGGAAGTTGCGAGTTATGACTGTAGGATTAACGAATTGAAACTTTTGCTTCCAACGTTAGGAATCGACTTAAGAGATTAAGAGGTTATAATTTAGGAAAGGGTTTTGAGTCAATCGATTGATCGAAACTATTAAGTTAGTCCATCGTAAAGCTAGGTTAACATCGAGAGAGAAGAGAAGGTAACTCATTCATAGTGCACAATAGAGGATTCGAAGGCTTGATCGTCTATTTTAATTCAATTTTCAACCTAATTTATTTACATTGTAGGTAGAGATCAGGGTTTTAATCCTAAACACCTTAAGCTCTAGCCACTGGGTGTATTAGTTGGTACTAAATCAAAATTTAGCATAGGGAAACATTCCAAGAAATCAATCAGAATTTAACATAGGGAAACATTCCAAGAAATCAAAATTCCCAACGATCCTCAAATAAGGGAAAAAAAAAAGAGAAGGAGAAAAAGAAAAAAAAAAAGAAGCTATAGTACATGACCATAGCAAAACACAAGACATATATACTACATGCGATTGGTCTGTGGAAGGTTTCCTCCTCCTAGTGGATAAGCTGGAGCAACGGTTCCAGGCTTTGGGATTGACCCAAGTGGCTGGTTTTCTTGGTATTGATTTGTTCCAACCACTTGTGGTTGTGGCTGAGGAACCCTTATTGGTTCATTTTCTTGGTACCGATTTGTTCCAACCACGTGTGGTTGTGGCTGAGGAACCCCAACTGGTTCATTTTCTTGGTACTGATTTGTTCCTACCACTTGTGGTTGTGGCTGATGAACCCCCCCAACTGGTTCATGGTGACCATAATAATGTGGTTTTTTGGTGTGTAGCTTCTCAGCAGCATGCCTTGCTTTAGCTTCATGTAGCTCCATCTTTGCTTTATGTTCTTTAGCTTTTGCACGTTCATGTGCTATCACTTTCTCCTCTTTTGTTCTTGCCATTCTTTTTTCTGCCTGTATTATATTATAGTTAAATATATATCACATACCAATCTTTCTAATACTATAAGGAAACTACTATAAATTATGAGAAAGATTACGAGTGCTCCGGATGCTCTTCAAATGACAACTATTTTATAAAAATTTGTATATTCAATACATTAAAAAATTAAACTATTTAATTTTTTTAAAAAATAATTTTTTAATTTAAATGATTAAAGAATGTACGAGACACTCATTAACAAGATCCTATAAATGTTAATGCATTTGATAAAAAAATGACCTTCTCGTCTATTTTAGCTTTATAGATGTCTGCCTGCTCCTTGGCAGCACTAGCCTTGTTTTTCAGCTTCTCCATTGAAGATTGCATCTCTTCTTTTTGCTTGTCTTAATTTGTCTATCAATAATAAGTTGGAAGTGTTGTAATGTAATGAACAGAGTAGGTAATATTTGACGTATGTGATGAACTATTTATATGCATTCTAGAGCATATGGAAGATTGGATCAAAAGAAAACTAGATAAGGCAATAAAATCCCTCAAATCATTGTTCCACATGGAATGGAAATGTTTACACCACTTGTTAAACATGCACGGAAATTCCATCCATTGCCTGCCACGTTCATAGCCAAGAAATAAAAAACTACATGTATATGATTATGGACATTATCTATACTGTCCAAAAAAACATCACTTAAAAATTTTAAGTTTCTTTAAAGAAATATATTATTGATTTGTCGGTTAATTTGTTAGAGGATGACAAATACGTTAGCATAGATCGAATTGTCATTCGTCAGTCATCAGTGTGTCAGCTTGTATCCTTGTAAAACAATGAATTGTTAAAAAAGATTATTATCAATTAAATTGACACATATTAGTAGACCTTTCACTTACATCATGATTAAAATTTTAGTATAGAATTTCACAATTGAATATGACAATTAATTTTGTATGAGGTCTATGTCTCCTAATTTAACTTTTTTTTTTTATGTAAAATAGGAAAAGAATTATATGAAAAGAAATTGTTGTTTAGGGATATGAAAAGAAATTAATAATAATTATGTATTATGTCAATAATGGATTCGTCTAAATGGCAATAGACTTAGGTTTCTTAAACTTATTGTAAAGGGTTCAATTCTTAATTCTTATAAAAATATATATATATATTAACGTCTATGAAACTAAATTTTCATTACTTCCAACAATTTATTTTCCATTATTCGCCACGATTTTTTTCTTCATTATGTCCGGTACACATTTAACTTTTCTTTGGTGCAAGAAAAGTGTAGAGCCCAAAAGGAAAAAATAAGTTAAGCGATAAAACGAACATTTAGAAGCATGCAAATGTGAAAAATGTCATAAAAAGAAGACATTAAAGTTCTTTAGGATGAATCTTAATAACATGTAAATCAAAGAGAGTTCAAAGATAAACTAAAATTAACTAGCCAATCAGTCGATGTGTTACCTTCATGTTATGTATGGTTGATTTGAACTTGCCAACTCATGTTTTTTAGGTCACGGATGCACCAAATCAGGGTAAGAACATTCTCATTGATGTTACATTTCTCTGCTACCATGTCTACTAAAACTTTTGAGTCGCTCTCCATTTGTAGGTGTGTTATCCTCTGTCTCTAACTCATATCCACATCAGGGTAAGAACATTCTCATTGATGATACATTTCTCAGTTACCATGTCTACTAAAACTTTTGAGTCGCTCTCCACTTGTAGGTGTGTTATCCCCTGTCTCTAAGCCATGTTCATACCAATATAGATGCCTCACATCTTTGCATGTAGCGTGTCGCGTGAACCGATCTTACAAGCATAACTATTCAACACAATTTCCATTGCTATCGTGGAGAAGGTCGCCACATCCCGAAAGGCTAACCGTGTTTTTATGCTCGTCGTCACATTTGAGTTTAACCCAACCCTCACAGAGTCTTTTCCAACAACGAAAATAGCATCAGTGTGTTGAGGTCATCCAGTTACATATGTTTGTTCGCAGTTATCAATCTTTGTAGCCATCTTGAAAATCACATCAATTGGATTAAAAGAGTGATGAAACTCCTCTTCAAAAACTGCTCTTATTCCTCCACATTGACAAGTGCCAACACGCTATCATAAAAATAGTTTGTCATTCAATCGTGTGGGTTTCCATCTTCTTCTAGTTGAGATTGTCAATGATCTAATCCCTACAATTCAAAGAAAAGAAATTAGGAATGTGATTAAAAGCTACTATCCTAAGCCAAACTCGGGTTGATTGCACACAATCCCTCATAGCATGGACACATATGAGATATGAGAATATTGTTTCATTTATTTTATAATTGCTCAAATGAAAATCGAAAAGGATAATTTTTTTCTCCCAAATATTAGTTTCAAGAATCATGTTTTAAATGTAGATAAGTGAATAGCCTATAATTCGAATCGTTATCAATTATTCAATACATCAAATGTCATTTTAGTCTTGAGATATGTTTTAAACAATTAAATGCATTCAAAGAATATCGACTCTATTGATAAGTTAAGTCGTTCACATGGTTTTTATAAAGACAATTAAACGGAAACAAAAGTTATTGGAAGATGAGATTTCATGTACTACTTCTGTCTCAAAATAATAGACGTTTAATGTTTGTGTACGATTTTTAAAGAAACGATTAATTGTGTTGATTTCAATGATAAAATTAATATTAATATTTACTAAAATACATTTATTAATTGTATTTAGTGAAGTAGTTAAGTTGAATAAAATTTAAAAAATACGTGTACAACAGTGAAAAAAAGGTGATATATGGTGTATTAATATTTTAAAGTGATGGAAGAGTAAGGCCCCGTTTGGATAAACAGCTTATATAGATGCTTATAGCATTAGGGCTTATAACAATAGAGCTTACATCATAAGCTCTTATACTTGATAAGCTATTTATGTTTGGATATGTACACTAAAAAGTACT
>Ga0228710_1011925_pt1 | contig 10994 bp, 8 predicted proteins | sample MedpolnodulmetaG_FD_177995 | JGI IMG/M metagenome (GOLD analysis project Ga0228710, IMG submission 177995) | Root nodule microbial communities from Medicago polymorpha collected in Santa Monica, California, United States - pink nodules | ecosystem: Host-associated > Plants > Roots > Nodule... | reverse complement strand
CCAACAATCTCCCCCTTTTTGATAATGACAAACACAAGTATTAAAATATCAATTGTTGTTAACTTAATTAACAAGTTGACTTTGGGGTTCTGAGGTTTGTAAGCTCAGAGTCTGAGGTTTGTAAGCTTCTGACTCCCCCTGAGTCTGATTATCTTTAAGGTGAGGTTTGTAAGCTCCCCCTAAGTCCTATCCAGGTTAATTAAATTCATTTTAAGCACATAAAAAATATATCTTGCACAAATTAAAAACTTGAGATATTAAAAGATTCTCCTTAATGAAATTGTTATAAAATTTCATTTTAGCTTGGGCTCAGAGTCTTAATCAAATACTTCTACTACTCCCCCTTTTGTCATTAACAAAAAAAACAAAATAAAGGAAAGTAAAGAAAAAGATAGACAAAAATGAAATGACTCTGAATAAAGATATATATATATATAAACAATTTACAGAGTTTAAAACAAACAAATAAAGTACAGAAGCAAAAACAAATAACAAAAAAAAATGGTGTGCTTCTAAGGGTTGGTTTGTTTGTTCATCAACTGGGCTATCAAGGCTTCTTGTCTCTTGAGGGCTGCTTCAAGTTCCAGTTGCTTCTGAAGCAGAAGATCTTCTCTAGCTTTAGCAGCTTCTTGATCTTTCTTGACTCTCTCTTTCAGTAGCTTGAACAACTTTGCTTCCCTAGTCATGTAGTCTGACTCTGGAAAGTAAGGAGTGTTGGCTAGGTACAAAGGAGCTTGATCTTCTTCAATCAGATGCACATAAGAGATGCGATGCATGTTGGCAACATCTTGAATCTTGATGCACTTTTGGCTGACTGTGTTTAGGAGTTCAGAGGCTCTAGCCTTCAGAGTTGCCCATCTTTCTTGGTAAACAACTTTTAAGGTAGAGGGCCGTCTGAGTTGAACCAGCCTCTGCAGTTCAGCGCTCATCTCCAACATTTCAGCCTCAAGATATTCAGACTTCAGTAGATGAGGGTTTGTTGGTTTGGTGGTCTGAATGGTTGATGATGAAGGTTGGTCTAGTGTGATAGCTGTTTGGTTGTTTGTTGGTTTCTGATTTGGTTCAGAAACTGTTATTGTCACAGATGGTTCAGACTCTGTAACTTGTACAGACTCAGGAACCACTGTCTCAACAACAGATTCTGGAATAGCCTTTTGTGGAGAAGATGATGTTTGGGTTTGTGTGATGTGAGTGGAAGTTAAAGTTGGTTCAGGGGTAGTTTGTTTGATTGGTTCAGATTGATGTTGGTTAACTACATCAGGCTGTTTAGGAACTGATGTAGTGGCTTTCTCTAGTGTATCTTGTAATTCACCACCCAAGTGTTTCTCTAGAGAATACAGATTGGAAGGTGAATCACATGTAGGAAGGTCAGAAGTTTTAGGTTCTTCAGGCTCTTCAGTACCTTCAGCAGCTGCTGAAGTGTGTTCTTCCTGAAGGGTTGATTTGGTAGGTTGAGATGGTTGAGGGTTGATTGGGAGGATTACATTGAGTGGTTCAATGGAAGGGGGTCGGAAAGGATGGTCAGCAGGAAGTTGATTGCAAATTTCAATCTTCCTTTCAGACATCTCACCAATGCTTTTAAGGATGGTTTGATAGTTTGATCCAGAAGGCGGGGGTGAGGGTTTTGAGAGTTTTCTCATCCTCTAACCAAGAGGTATATCATCATGGTCAGAATCATTTGAGGGTGATAGAGGGTTTGGGATGGGTGAAGGTAGTACTTAAGTTTGAGTTACCTTTGCTGAAGCTTCTGATGCCTCAGCTATTGTTGCAGACTCAGGAGCAGCTTCTGAAGCACCAGCTTCTGAGGCTTCTAGGATCAATTCCAGCATCTCCTAGGCCTCTGCCACAGCTTGCTGTTCAACAGATCCAATAATCTCCCTAACCTCAGCAATCTTCTGTACAAAGAACTCATCACAGTTTTCCAAACCAAGTGATTTGAGCTTTGCATCCCTTTCAGCCAAATAATCTAGCTTCTTCTGCTTCTTGTCTGCAATCATATTAACAACATACTCTTTAGCCATCTTGGCCATAGCAGGAGTCACAATGAACATTGGACATTCATTCTGAGCATCTGTTGATTGCTTCTTTGCAGCCTTAGTGTAACGCCCTACTTCTATTAAAGCGATAAAACACGCGAATAAAACATTTATTCAAGAAATAGACGCTACGTCTACACATCAACCAAATACAAATGACATGCATTTATAAAATTCACAATACTCGCAGCGGACAAGAGTCTATACCTCCAAATATACATGTTATAGGATCCATATACATCATTACATAAATTCCAAATATAGTAAGAAAGGTAAATCTCCACAAAAGAAATAAGTTCGACAAAACAACGACGACCTCCTAATCAGAGCCTAAACTAAGACTCCAGGACAAAAGCGGAGATAGCTCCCGCTATCCAAGCGCTCACCATGCAAAACTAAGCCTGCATTCCGTCTACCCATCCATACAAACAGGTAGGCGGTCAAAACCACTGGGGGTAAGCTTCACATCAATCATAATCAATAATTAAAGTGTAAGCATTTAAGCATTCATATATATAGATATCATATATAAACATATACATGTACAATTCTTGCCGATACACAATCCAACAATTATCACACAATTCAACAATTATCACCGATGCACAATTCAACAATTATCACTGATGCACAATTCAACAATTATCACCAATGTACAATTCAACAATTATCACCAATGTACAATTCAACAATTATCACACAATTATTCAATGCATGCAATGTTCTAGACTCTTCTAGATGCATGTGGTACCAAATCACCTCAAGGTCGTCACCTTCGATGCATCAACACATCGTATGTAAGATTTCACACCCCGTCTTACATTGGATATAAATATCCGTCACCATCACCATCAGTCATGTATGCATGAACATATGACTCAACTCAATGCATATGTTCACACAAACAATATCACCACATCATCACCAACATATATGCATAAATGAATTCATCAATAATTCATCGTCACACGACATATATGCAATCACCAACACATTCACAATTCAATTAACATATATGTGTTCACCAATCACAACTCAATCCACAAACATATATGCATTCACTAACATTAACCTCTTCAAAATTCACTAAGACTCACTTGGAGAGTTTTCGTCATTAATCAAAATCCATAAGGTATTTTCAAATCAACTTAGAGCCATTGAGAAGCTAATAAAATTCTCTGAAACTTTCATGTTTATACCAAAAGCCAATTCAAAATAGAAACGTGTGAAAAGGACACAAAACGCAAAACAGAAAAACTGGAACTGAGGCAACTCGCCTCCCAAGTGACTTGCTCGCCATGGCGGGCGAGACATGCCCCCTGTTACCACAATGCTCGCTGTAGCGAGTAGCTCTGCTCGCCGTGGCGGGCAAGCATGGCTTTCTGTGACCACAGTGCTCGCCGTAGCGAGTAGCTCTGCTCGCCGTGGCGGGCAAACATGGCTCTTTGTGACCACATTGCTCGCCTCGCGCGCAAGCTTACTCGCCGTGGCGAGTACTGACAGTTGGCTGTCACGAAAATCCCATTCTTCATCCCAAAATCCCAATTTTGAATCCCCCAAACCCAAATTTGATTCTAGAATTTACCCAAACGTTTTCAGACACTAAAAGAGATTCAAAACCATAAGAAAGTTGAGCCAAAACATCCTTTAAATCAAAATCCCCATTTGACCCATTTTTGTAAACACTCACAAGAACACTCCAATTTCTTAATAAATCTCAATAATCATGATCACCCAAGGTTCCAATCATCAATAATAACATCTCTCAACAACAACAGCAACAGTTCACATGAATTCACAACAATCCATCAACAACAACATCATATCTCATCCATTTTAAGTGAAAATGCAAAGTATACACATAAGCATGTTTTGAGCATGTAATTTCATCATCAACAATTCACTTAACATCAATTTCAGATACTCAAACATCACATCAAAGCCTAAGCACGAATTTCATCAATTAAACTCAAGATAATCACTTATACAAATAATCACTTATACATAGAATTGGGGAAAGAAACTACCACTAATTGATTATCATTGAAAACTAACCCCCTTACCTTAATTAGCAACAACACTAGCACAAGCTTCACTTTAGCTCCTATGGATTCCCTTCAATTCTTCTTCTCTACCCTTTCTTCCTCTAGCCTCTTCTCTATCTTTCTCTTCCCAATTGCAAAAGATTATTATTCCACCCTAGATTCCAAATGACAAGGTTTATATAGTTCTTACCTTTGGGCCTAACCCAACCAATTGTTCTAATGGGCTCACAATACTAATAACTAACCCCTAAGTTTTCTATTCTCTAACGGTTAATGTTATCGATTAATTACCGGTCTAATTTAATTACCGCTACCGAATAGTAACTTAGTAAAATAATAATGTTCTCCCTAGAAATACTTAAGAAAATAACCCCCATCGTAAAATTACTATTTTACCCCTGCTCTCAAAATTACTAAAATACCCCTGAGTCTAAAATGACCGTATTACCCTTCTGCACCGAAATCCACTAATCCTAATCCAAAATACACACAGAGGCAATTAATCACATATGAGCACAATTAACACACATAAAAACAATTAAATTAAATATAGCGAAAAACGGGCTGTTACACTTAGCTTCTTCAGCTTTTGCATCCACCTTTTGAGAATCAGCTTCTGAAGCTGCTTCTTGGATTGAAGAGGATTCTCCATTTCCTCTTTTCCTTTTGGGGGCTGGAGCAGAGCTGTTGTCAGGATTGGATGCTTCAGACTTGTCTTTCGTAGACTTCTTGGTTTGAGCACCAGTGGCTTCTGAGCCAGCATCAGTAATAGTCCTCTTCCTCCTAACTAGAAGAGGGACTTCATCTGGAATGTCAGGAGTATCAGTATCCACAGTGATACCTCCTGATTCTTTGACAAAACCAGAAATCAGTTCATTCAGAACTTCAGGATTTCTCTCCTTGAAGATTGGAGGAAAATCCTTCATTAGTTTTGTTTGAACTACAGATTCTTTCAAGTCCTTCTCGTTGGGAGAGAATTTCTTGATGATCTTCATATTCTGCAGAGTCTTGCCATTTATAATCTTTCCAGTTCTGGTTCTAAGGGTCTTGTCAGATGCCAGATTGTTCCTTCTCAAGGTCTCCAGCAGCTTGCCTTGAGTGAAAATTTCAGACAGCAATCTTCCACAGGGAATCTGCTTTCTCTTGCCTCTGATCCCTTCTCTGACTGCCCAGCACAGATGGTGCATGAGATATTTAGGAAGGTTGATTTTGTCGTAGGCAGCAAGGACATACAACACCAGCTTGTGATCAACACTAGGTTGATCAGATCCTCCTCCCTTCTGAAAGAAGCATTCTGTCATGAACTTCAGAAGCATCCTGTGATGACCATCTATGTCCACCAGCTTGGTTGCTAGATTTCCATTCAAAACCACATTCTTGAAGCTTTCCAGCAGAGGATGACTTCTACTAACATTCTAGAGGAACCTGCCAGTAGGGGCGACCCTGCATGCTTTAGCGATCACTTCTTCTGTGATGGTTATGGGGATACCCATCATTGATGATCTAATCTCTGTCTGCCTGAAAGGTTCTAGACCCATCTCCTTCCTGGTCTTTCCTCTCAAACTTGGGTCTTTAGACACAACCTGAAGTTCTTCAGCTTTGGCAGCTTCTAGGTCATACACTTCTGCCCTAACCCAGAAGTCCTTTACAAGTTTTACAAATGTTGGTCCATTGATGATCTTCCCTGTTACTGTGCTAAGCTGTGCATCAGTAAAGTAGTTAACCTCCTTAAGAGACTTCAGAATCCCTCCTTGATGAAAAATTTCTGACAGTAGCCTTCCATAAGGAACAAAGTTCTTGTTGATGGTTTGGCTTTCTCTTAGATTCTTGATCAAGTGTCTGAAGATGAACTTAGGCACGATAGCTTTCTCCTTAGTCAGAAATAGGTGTAGAAACACCTTGTGATCAACAGAAGGTTTATCTCCACCACTTCCCTTGGGTAGGAGATTTTCATTCTGAATCTTTAGTAGCATCTTGGTTCTCATATTCAAATCCTTGTACCTTCCTTTGGTAGAACTGTTGAATATGGTTCTGTTAACAATGGGTGTCCAAGAGCTTTTCTTGCTGTTCAGTCCGTAGACAAATCTTCCTTCTGAAGCTCTTCTGATCACCCCAGCAATAGTATCTACTGAGATGACTACTGGAATTCCCATAATGCTTGATCTAATTTCCTCGTGTCTGAAAGGTTCCAAACCCATTTCTTTACGAGTTTTTCCTTTTAGACTGGGATCAATCAGTATCTTTTCATCCATTTCCAGTTGAGATGCCTTAAGGTCATAGATTTCCGCTCTAACCCAGAAATGTCTGACCAGTGATAAGTAGGTTGGACCATTAAGCATACTGAAATACTCCATCAGATCCTGTGCCTGATAGATGCTTCTCAGATCACATCCATGGTGAGCAAGAGATAGAAGATCCACTGGGTTTTCAACCTGAACATTCAGTTCCCATTCTTCAAGAGACATGGTTCTTCCTCTGATTTCATAGGCTGAAGCTTTCTGATTAGATGAACCAATCTCTTGTCTTGCACTTGATGACGCCATTGATGAACTTGAAGGTTTTAAGGTTATAGGTTTTCAGTTTGAGAGAGAATAAAGAAAATTGATTTTACAGAGTAATGCTCAAAACTTGAAAAGTGTAGAAAAGTGAGTGAGTTGTGTGTGATTGAAATATATAATGGGTTTTGTCAAATCGTTTCACATTCAGAGGGGACAAAACAAACAACACATTAATGACTAGAATAAGGGGCGCGAGAAAATTTGTTTAACAAGTTGACCTTGGGGTTCTGAGGTTTGTAAGCTCTGACTCCCCCTGAGTCTAATAGTCTTTAAGGTGAGGTTTGTAAGCTCCCCCTAAGTCCTATCCAGGTTAATTAAATTCATTTTAAGCACATTATTGAAATGTCTTGCACAAAATTAAAAACTTGAGATAATAAAATGATTCTCCTTAATGAAGTTGTTATAAAATTTCATTAAGCTTTTGGGCTCAGAGTCTTAACCAAATACTTTCTATTACTCCCCCTTTTGTCATTAACAAAAAATAAAATAAACAAAGGAAAGTAAGAAAAACATAGACAAAAAATGACTCTAAATGAACTTAATATATTAAATTTTTTTTTATACAAACTAACAAAACAAGAAAAACAAAACCAAAAAAAATAAAAGGGTTGCTCCTAAGGCTTAGGTTTGCTTGTTCATCAACTGGGCTAACAAGTCTGCTTGACGTTTAAATGCAGCTTCCATTTCCAGTTGCTTCTGAATTAGAAGATCTTCTCTTGCTTTAGCAGCAGCTTTTTCTTTTAGAGCTTCTTCTTTAACTTGCTTGACTATCCTTCCCTCTGTTGTCAAATATTCTGACTTGCGATAGAAAGGAGTGTAGGTTAACAAAAGAGGAGCTGGATCTTCTTCAATCAGTTGCACGGGTTTGGTGCGATGCATATTGGCAGCTAGTTGAATCCTTATGCACTTCTGATTGACAGTGTCCAAAAGTTCAGAAGTTCTGTCATTCAGAGATGCCCATCTTCCTTGATAGTCATCTGTTAAGGCAGAGGACCTTCTGAGTTGAACAAGTCTTTGCAGTTCAGCATGCATGTTCATCACTTCAGATTCCAGAACCTCAGACTTCAGTAGATGAGGGATGGTTGTTTTGGGGGTCTGAATAGTTGAGGATGATGAAGGTTGGTCATTTGTAGTTTGTTGGTTGTTGGAGTTCTTGGTAGGATCAGAAACTGTTATTGCCACAGATGGTCCAGACTCTGTAACTGGTACAGACTCAGAGACCACTGTCTCAACAACAGGTTCTGGAATGGTCTTTTGTGGAGAATGTGTAGTTTGGGTTTGTGTGAGTTGAGTTGAAATGGAAGTTTGTTCAGTGGTGGTTTGGTTTGATGGTTCAGGTTGTTGTTGTTGTTGGTTTACTATATCAGTTTGTATAGAAACTGATGTAGTGGCTTTTTCTGGTGTTTGGTTGATTATATGAGTGTGAACAGTTGCTGCTGCAGATGGTTCAGATTCTGCAGCTGGTACAGGTGCAGGAACCACTGTTTCAGCAACTGGTTCAGGTAGGATTACTTGAAGAGGAATGGGGTAAGATGAAGTTGAAGTGGGATCAGTCTTTTGTGAATGTCTGTTGATATGGTCAGCGATGTTTTGAGAGTTTTCATCAAAATCTGTTGAGTTTGAGGATAAGGATGAAGTTGACGTGCCAGATTCAACAGTGATGACTTGCTCAGAGTCCACTTGCTCCACTCGTTTCCTTTTTCTGATCAGAGGCTCAGAGTCCTCATCTTCTGGGTCTTCTTGCTGAGGAAGAACATCAGATGAAATTGGAACAGAGGTCTTTGCTACCTTAGCAACAGGCTCAGAAGTATCTTCCAGATATTCAGCTTCTGTCATCTTCCTCTTAAGAGACTTTTTGTTCTTGGCAATAGGCAGAGCTCCACCGTACATTTCATCAGGAATGTCACTGATTTTGATGACTTTACCAGTCGTTTCAAAATATTCCTTCATGAACATGACTCTGACTTCCAAGGGATCTTGTTTACAGATTGGGGGAAAATCATCTATGAGGTTTGAGATCACAAATGATTCCTTCAAGTCTGTACTAAGCTGCTTGAGATCCTGTTTCTTGATAAGCTTCATTGCTACCAGTGTTGCTCCATTGATGATTCTCCCAGTTACTGTGCTGAGCTGAGCATCAGTAAAGTAATTAACCTCCTTGAGAGAATTCAGAATTCCTCCTTGATAAAAGATTTCTGACAGAAGCCTTCCATAGGGAACAAAGTTCCTATGAATGGTTTGGCTATCTTTCAGATTCTTCATCAAATGTGTGAAGATGAACTTAAGCACATTTGCCTTTTCCTTAGTCAGAAAAAGATGAAGAAACACCTGATGATCAAGAGAAGGCTTATCTCCACCACTTCCCTTAGGTAGAAGATTTTCATTCTGAATTTTCAGGAGCACCTTTGTTTTCATGTCCAAGTCCTTGTACCTTCCATTGTTGACACTGTGATACAAGGTTCTTTTTACAACTGGAATCCAAGAGCTTTTCTTGCTGTTTAGACCATAGACAAATCTTCCTTCTGAAGCTCTTCTAATTGCTCCAGCAATAGTATCTACAAAGATAACAACTGAAAGCCCCATGATGCTTGATCTAATTTCCTCCTGTCTGAAAAGTTCCAAACCCATTTCTTCACGAGTTTTTCCTTGTAGACTGGGATCAATTAGTATCTTTTCCTCCATTTGCAATTGAGAAGCTTTCAGATCATAGATTTCTGCTCGAACCCAGAAGTGCCTGATCAGTGTTAAGTAAGTTGGACCATTGATCATATTGAAATACTCTATCAGATCCTGTGCCTGATAGATGCTTCTTAGGTCACAACCATGACGAGCAAGAGAGATGAGATCCACTGGATTTTCAACTTGAACATTTAATTCCCATTCTTCCAAAGACATGGTTCTTCCTCTGATCTCATAACCTGAAGCTGTCTGATTTGATGATCCAATCTCTTGTCTTGCACTTGATGACGTCAGTGATGAACTTAAGGTTTGGGGTTTCTAGGTTTTCAGTTTTTGAGAGAAAAATATTTTTCACAAAGATTGCTCAAAAAAATGAATAAACGTAATAAAACAGAGTGAGACGTGTGTGAGTGATTTATATAGACAAAAATGTCAAAACGTTTCATATTCAGAGGGGACAAAACAGACATCTCATTAATGACATGAATAAAGGGCGCGAGAAAATTTGTTTAAAAGCGTATAACCATCATTGCCCTCTATGTGTTATTACCCAATACAAACAGACCACGTCAAAACCCTATAAAGTAACTGTCGCAGTTAGTGGGCTAGGAGTTACTAGACTTAACTGTAACCCTTTCCACTACTTGCCAGCTTTCAGAGTCAAAAAGATTCCGTTTTAGTGCCTGAGGTCTCTTCAGAGTCTCTAAAAGAGAGTCTGAGAACTTAACAACTTCTGAATAGGTCCGACTCTGATTTTCTTATTCAGAGGCAAGCATTACTCAGAGACATAATGCATGTTCAAATTTTTCATTATAAAATTGAATCTCTCAATAGTAAGAGGTTTGGTAAATATATCAGCCCACTGATGATCAGTATCAACGAATTGAATATCCAACACCCCTTTTTGAACATAGTCTCTGATAAAATGATGTTTGATTTCAATGTGCTTTGCTCTAGAATGAAGAATAAGATTCTTTGACAAACAGATAGCTGTTGTATTATCACAATAAATGGGAATACAGTTTTCAGTTATTTGATAGTCTTCTAGTTGATTTTTCATCCAGAGTAGTTGTGTACAACAACTAGCAGCTGAGATGTATTCTGCTTCTGCTGTTGACAGAGCAATGGTTGTTTGTCTTTTACTGGCCCAGGATATCAGATTATCACCAAGAAATTGACAATTTCCACTGGTTGACTTTCTTTCAATCCTATCACCAGCATAGTCACCATCACAGAATCCAACTAGCTTATAATCTGAGGTTTTCTTATAAAGAAGTCCCAGATTAGTTGTTCCCTTCAGATATCTAAAGATTCTCTTAACAGCAGTTAAGTGAGGTTCTCTAGGATCTGATTAAAACCTTGCACACAAGCATACACTGAACAAAATATCAGGTCTGGATGCAGTGAGATATAACAGAGAACCTATCATACCTCGTTTCAAAAACTTCGTTTCTCTCTCGTTCAAGAACTGTTCTCAGGTTCAGAGTCTGAAGGGGTTCAGAGTCTGATTGAGTTCAGAGTCTTGTGCAACGGATATTAAATGATAGAACAGAGAAATAAAGAACACAAGCAATTATACAGGTTCCTTCCACAAACGGGAAGTAGTCCTGTCCCCCTTGCACTTCCAAGGAGAGTTCCACTAAAATGTAATCTTAAATTACAAGTTGCTCAATCAC
>Ga0228710_1011918_pt1 | contig 11002 bp, 8 predicted proteins | sample MedpolnodulmetaG_FD_177995 | JGI IMG/M metagenome (GOLD analysis project Ga0228710, IMG submission 177995) | Root nodule microbial communities from Medicago polymorpha collected in Santa Monica, California, United States - pink nodules | ecosystem: Host-associated > Plants > Roots > Nodule... | reverse complement strand
CCAAAAAAAAAAAAAACTAATGCAGTAATAAATACCACAAACTCAAATTACCATGACTAATGAGCATAACAGAAGAAAACTAGCATGCAGTAATACAAGACAAGACAAGAAATTGCAGGGAAAGACAAATTAGTGATTTACAGGATTGATCTCAGATGTACTTTCAGCTAATCTTTTCAGCTTTTCAGGGTAGTCCAAGTCTTCATTAGTCGGCATGTAGTTCGCTATCTGAAAAAAGATCCGGTAAAAAGGTATCAAGAAACCAATGTATAAGAAAAGAAATTTAAAGTTTTATTGTAAAAAAACCATTTCAAGAGCAAGATATGGTGAGTAAAAAAGTTTCAACTTTCAACCAGCAATAGAAAAGATAAGGAACCCACCTCATCTCGTATATGAGTCCGAGCACGAAAAGTCAACCGCTCGTGTACATCTGCTAAAATTCTCTCAAACGTAGGACGAAGACCAGCCAATGACTCACTCCGTCTACTATGTTGTTCCCCCAGGACCTCCATTTTTAGTATATCAACGAGTTCACAAAGAAAATCAATATTTGTTTCATGAACTAGTTTGGGGCGCAGTGTATCATATAAATATGTTGACCTGCAAGTAAAACGGATCAAATCAGTAGGGCGGCAGGCACTGAACATTTAAAGAATGGCATTCCGACTAGATGATAAGAACAAATAATGAAAAAGAGACTTATAAGTGGGAAGTATAAACACTATTCTAATGCTCATTTATTTCCCTTGTAAAACACAAACAGTAATTGGAGTGAGCTCTGTGTACTTAGAACATGCAAAAAGACTATTACAAGCTTAACTCTCTCCATATCCATAGCTATAAAAATAGTGAGCTCTAACTTCCAAGGTACTCAGTGGGAGTGGGAGGAAATGAATTACTGGAATCCTTGAATATAAACCTTTCTCTGTTATCTATTTTTTTGGTCCTGTTTTCCTTTGAGTTTACTCTAGTAGGATTGACTACTCCCCTGTGTACTTCTTTTCCATTTCCTAAACAATATTTTTCTGTTCAAATAAAATAAACCGAGTGTGCTTATGTAACAGGAAGACAACTTACAGAGGATCCATTAATGGAGATAAACTTGAAACATCCTTTGAAGAAGCTGGGAAAAAATGATCAAACAGCTGGTGTTCAAGTTGACAGACCTGCACTTCAAATTACAGTGAATAAGTCAAAAAGGCCCTGTTTGAATTATATAGTAACAAACTTTAAAATATTTTTTGATTCAGGGTCCTAGTTTATATTATTATATACACAAAAAGGAAAAAGTTATCTATGCAAAATAAAAGTTATATATTTGAAAGCTGTCAACCATAATTTTAAGCCAACCATAACTATCATAGTGCAAACGGCCTTAATTCTATCTAAAATACGCACCAGCGACCAAAAGCCATTATTTAGCTTCACAATGTTAAAAATAACTGTACCTGTATAAGATATGCACATCCTGATCTGGTCAATGATGGCAAGGACTCTTTCTTGGAAAATTCAGATATTCGTCGCTGAACTATGCTTCTTATCTTCAAGGAATACAATGGAGAATCATGCAGTCAGTTGACTCAGTAATATTGAATAAGTAATACAAACAATATAATGATAAAGCTTGTATCATCTCACCAAAGAGAGGCGTTGCTCACAGTATAACCGGTGGCATTCTACAAGGATTTGACCATATTCTTTCCTTGAAGACCTGCTTTCAATTTCTTCAAGCAGCGGTTTAAGCTGAAAAAGTAACAGTTAATAGGTGTACAGAGGTCAGATAGAGATATTGTGCTTAAAAGCCTATTCATTAAAGATGACCTAAATGTTTTGTTGTTGTCAGTGATAAACCTTCTCATCTGAAGATTTATTTCAAATAATAAGGAGACGCTTACCTCACTTGCTGCTGCCTTAAACCGAACATATATTACAGAAGCCTCTACTCCCTCAGAGATGGATGCTCTGTCACCCCCACTTCCTCGAATTGCTTCCTGGACCTGATAAAGAGGTATCTTCCAAATTACTTTATCATAGAATCTCAAAACTATGTATCCTTGAAGAATACATATAACCACACGCTTTAACCACTTAACCTGTTAAATTAATTTCACCTGAGAAGAGGCGCCTTTAAGAACGGCAAGCACATGAGAACGCATCATGCCCAGTGCCCGAGACTATAAATACAACTATTCCGGATTAGTATGTGTACAATATTTGTCAAACATGAGCTATCATAGGACTTACGGCCATAGATAGCAGTTTGCTATGATTACTCAACAATTCTCAGTAATTAAATTTATTTACCTGGAGTTGACGAAATTTAAGCAAGTAAATGCTTGATTCTGCATATTGTGGATTGCTTTCAACATATCTAAAATAACAATCAAAATGTCAATGATCATAAATATTGTTCAGTTATTACAAAGTACATAAATGACGTGGTTTAGTACTCACGAGATGCATTCATCGAGCCTTTTGAGAAGTGGGAGGAAGTTTTCGTTTCCAACGTTCATATTTGGAGAATAAAAATTGGTAGCAACCTGCATAGAAGAATTTAAAGAAACCACATACATCATCTGTAAATTCATAACTATGTGGAGTTTTCACTTTTGCATTCACAAATTCTGAATAAAACAAAAACCTTGAGGCCCTTTGTATGAAGAATACATAACTTTATTTAAGATAAGGTAAAAAGAAAATATAAAAAATCCATCTCCACTAGGAGAAGCATGCAGAAAAAAAACTAATAGAAACTTATTTCACAATGTTGGGTAACGTTGGAAGATGATGACTCTTTGATTACAGGTTGCACAGGAAATGACCAATTTTAGCACTAATTATCGCATTATCCTGATGTCTACCAGAATGAAATCTTTCGATGTCTGATATTATAAGGTATTGGAGAATACGGATTTAGTAGGTCCTATTAACATGTTGACATCGACTTCTTATGTTAAATTAGCAAGTTCACATTCTTTAAAAGTTATATGCAATTAGGTAACTAAAAAAACAAGAAGGAATTTAAATCCAAGAAAAAGATCTAGTCAAGCTAGCAGTCAAACCTTACATTCTCCAGTTCATCAAAGTAATTGAGTTTACTACGAAGTGCTTCTGCAAAATCAATCAGTCTTTGCTTCTCCTGTACCTGTAATAGGAACAAACAGATGAGCAAATCCATAGTTTCAGCTGAAGAAGAAATCCAAGTCATGATAAAACAATAAAATCATACATTTTCAACTTCAAATCCAAATAACAGATCCAACAAAATGTGTTGCATGTAACACAATAATACTTGTCTTTGCAACTATGCATAAAGGGAAATGCAGTAAAGCAACCCAAAATCTCTAGTACCATTAACCTGTTTTTTTATTTAATTTACTAGTAATTATATACATATACATAAACCTATTTAGTGTGACCAATTATTAAAGGAATAAGAGTGTGGATTCAAAGGGTAACCATTATCCACAGGTCACAGTGACTTCCACAATCATTCCAGGAAAAACAAAAAATAAACAAGAAAAAGAAAAATGAGATTAAGTAACAAATCCATACCAGTCTATCACATGCATCATGAAGCGTCTTAGTCTTTGTTGCTACTGCCTGATGCTGCAACTGTAGTTCGTTGAACAAGTCGAGGGTATCATCAACCTGCATGAGACAAACAAGTCCAAACGCAAACCAGAGTGAGAATTAAATCAAACAGTCATCAAACCAGATAGCCACAACTAAACCGTTAAAATCAGATAGAAATATTTTTTACCTGTTGAAGAATATCATCACATGTCTGTATCCGCTCCGTTAGAGTACCCACATAATGTTGATATTTCTCTTCAGTCTACAATCACAGAACAAGTTCAAGAATCCCACAATCAAAACAAACAATTGTCACTATTTGGATAAACAATTTACTATTTTTTTTTTTCTTCTTCTTATAGGCTATAAGCTGATTTCATAAATTATCTAGGAGAGATTATGAGAATAAGCTAAAAACAAGTTATGAACATGCCATAAGGTGTTTTAATAAGCTCTCCCAAACAGTCTCACAAGTGCTTATGCCAGTAGATAAAGTCATACAAAGCAATTGAACCGGATTCAAATGCAAGAAGCAATTGTGTAAATAAGACATGACTAACCTCTGATTTCATAGCAGATTCAAGATCTAAAAACCACTTGTAGAACTGCATTAAATTGAAAACTAATCAATAATTAAATGAAAATATGGGAAAAGCATTTAAAATCTACAAATACATACTTGATTAGTATTAACCATAACAGTTTTAATAGCACCGGAATCATCAAAAGAAGTATCCTCGATGGTAACAGACAATGCATTATCCTGAACAGATGCATTCTCTTGTGCCTGCAAATGCATAATAATCGTAAAGATGAAAAACAAAAATTAGAATGAAAAGGAGTAGAAAAAGTGAATACCGCCAAATTGAGTGGGAATGGACGTTCAGAAACGGAATGAGAGAGTGAAATAATGGCATTTTGTTGTTGATCGGTTAAAGGAGCATTCTGCCGCCAAAGAAACAAAGACGAGTTGGTTAGATCAGATCTGATCTGATCTGATTTGAATGACGATGGAAGAAAAAAAACGAGATCTACTAGAATTACCTGTTCCCAAGTAGTAGTGAAGTTGTAACTCTTTGTAGAGACTTCAGAGTTAGGATGCTTTTGCGGTGGACCTCTGCTTCCCATTTTTTCACTCTTCTCTTCTCTTCTCTTCTCTTCTTCGTTACATAAACTCCACCTTCTCTCTTCTTTTCATCTATTTTGCTTAATTAATTAATAATTAACATTTCAACATTAATATGTTCAATAATTGTTGTTTAGTTTTTAGAAAATGATCGTCTATCTTATTTATAAAAGTTTTTAAGTCTCTTCGACAACTTTTTTGAAGCCAAAAAGGTTGTTCCACATTTCCTTCCTAATTTTTTTGTTATTTTTTATAACGAGAATTGGACTAAGGGTCAACCCTAATCCCTTATCTTTTTATATTACTTTTGGATGTACTTACAAAACACATCCAATAGTTAGCACCAAGATGTATGGGTTTTGTAGATGGTGTAGTCTCAATTGAAGAGTCGAGGGAGAAATTGAATGGGATGTTGGAGACTTTCGTGACAAGTCTTAGAAGCGTAAGACATTTGTTTGAGTAGAAGCAAGACATAGTATATTTAATGTAATTTCAGCAAAAGACGAAGTAGTTTGACCTTAAAGGTGAAAGTTGGAGATCATATCATACAATCTACACAGTTTAAATATCTTGGGTTCATTATTTCAACAAAAAAATCTTGGGTTTATAGTACAAAATAACGAAGAAGTAAAAGCAGATGTAAATTATTGTATTCAATTTGATGGTTGAAATGGAGAAGAGTCTCAGGTGTTTTTTCGGATACAAACGTGCAGTTTTGAAGTGAAATAATACCAGACAGTTTTCATAATGACAATGTTTTATGGAACAAAGTATTGGCGGTTAAGAACGAACATGAGAATAAAGTAAGTGTCCTGAGATGGAAATGTTGTGTTGGATGTTTTGTAAGACTAGATGAGATAAGATTAAAAATGATAACATTGTAAGATGGTTGGGATAGCACCTATAGTATAAATACTGTGGAAAATAGGTTTAGGTAGTTTGGACATGTAGAGAGAAAACCTGTAGATTATATAGTAAGAAGAATAGATCAAATAGAAGATAGTCATATTACATGAGGTATTGGAAGACCTAGAAGAACTATAAGAGAAACTATTGGAAAATATTTGCAGATTAATAAGTTAAATCTAAATATGGTTTATGATAGAGCAATATGACATATTTCGATCCATGTAGTCAACCCCACTTAGTGGGATAATGTATGGTTGTTGTTGTTGTCGTCGTCGTCTTTTGAAAGTATTAACTCATGCTCAACAACTATAATTTCATTTCATGATCAACTACCACATTTATTAATCAATGAAACAATCAATTTCCCGTGCATCGCACGGGTTCAAATACTAGTCTTATTTATAAAAGGTCTTAAGTCTCTTCGACAACTTTTAGGAGCCAAAAATGTTGTTGCATTTTTCCTTCATAATTTTTTGTTGTTTCTTTATATTTTTTGAAAATGATCGCGTATCTTATCTTATCTTATTTATAAAAGTTCTTAAGTGTCTTCGACAACTTTTTGGAGCCAAAAAAGTTGTTGCACAATTCTTTTCTAATTTTTTTGTTGTTTCTCTATTTTTTTTAGAAAATGATTGTGTATCTTATTATCTTATTTATAAAAGTTCTTAAGTTTTTTAGATAACTTTTTGGAGTCAAAAAAGTTGTTGCATATTTTCTTTCTATTTTTCTTTTGCTTTAAACAAATGATCTCTCATCTTATTTATAAAAGTTCTTATGTCTCTTAAGCAATCTTTGGAGTAAAAAATAGTTTTAAAATTTTAATTGTATATCAATTTTTACTAATCAAACCTAAATTTACTATCATGCCTAAATTTGAGAAATTTCTTTAAATGGTAGTTACATTTGTTGATGTATTTGTTATTTTTTTATTCATCTCTATTTTTGGATCTATTATATTGTAACGGAGTTAGCAAGAGATATAAATATTTGTTATCAACAATCTCTGTCATGTGATAATATGAAGTCTAAATTAATTCGTGGGTTTTATTATTACATCCAACAACTAGCACCCAGTTGTATGCGTTTTACATATGAGATATAGTCTTAATTGGGGAGGAATTGAATGAGATGTTGGAGACAGGTCTTAAAAGCATATGGTTTTCGTCTGATTAGAAGCAAGACATAGTAGATGTAATGTAATTTCTACAAAATTTGTCTGATTAGAAGCAAGACATAGTATAAGTAATGTAATTTCTGCAAAAGGCGAAGTAGTTCGACCTTAGTGGTGAAAGTTGGAGATCATACCATATAAGTTACACAGTTTAAATATTTTGGGTTCATAGTACAAAATGACGGAGAAATAAAAGCATATGTAAATCATTGTATTCAAGTAGGATTGTTGAAATGGAGAAGAGTCTCAGGTGTTTTTTGTGATACAAACGTGCCGTTTAAGTTGAAGTGAAAAATACCAGATAGTTGTCAGAACAACAATGTTTTATGAAACAGAGTATTGACGGTTAAGAACCTACACGAGAATAAAGTGTACGAAGATGAGAATGTTGCGTTGGATGTGTGGTAAGACTATATGAGATAAGATTAGAAATGGCAACATTGTAGGGATAGTTGGGGTATCACCTATATTATAAATATTGTGGAAAATAGGTTTAGGTGGTTTGAACATGTAGAGAGAAAACCTGTAGATTCTATAGTAAGAATAGTAAATCAAATAAAGGATAGTCATATTACAAGAGGTATAGGAAGACCTAGAAGAACTACAAGAGAAACTATTTGAAAAGATTTATAGATTAATGAGTTGTATCTAATCATGGTTTATGATAGAACAATATGACATCTTTCGATCCATGTAGGCAACCCCACTTAGTGAGATAATGTTTGGTTGTTGTTGTCATCGTCGTCTTTTGGAAACATCAACTCATGCTCAACAACAATTATTATTTCATTTCATGATCAACTACCACATTTATTAGTAAATGAGATAATCAACTTCTCGGGCATCACATGGGTCCAAATACTTGTGAATAAATAAAATCAAGATAAAAGCTATTTTTTAAAAAAAAAAATCAGAGAAAGAAAGGAAAATGATACCATAATGAGTTCTTTTTGTATAAAAAGATGTAGGAAATTAAATATTTAATTTGCTTTGATAATGAGAAGAAGTATTTATAAAATAACACTAATACATAATTATTTATTTGAGTATTGTTTAGTCTTAAGTTGAAACATGTTTTATTTTGTGTGAAGCTTTTATTTGAATTGGTTGATGAATATCTATTACTATCCACTATCCCTTAAAAAAATAAAATTCCCATGGAGGTGTTTATAATTTCAAGTTGACTCCAACTCATTTTAACAATTTTTTATGATAGTCTGTGATCACAACTTACAAGAAAACAATTTAATCATCCTTTAAAAAAAAAACAATTTAATCACATTTTCTTGTTGATTACAAAAATATTTTTTACATATAACATTTAGTATTTTCTTTTACCAAACATATAACATTGATCATTAATTTTGTAAAATAAAAACATTGATGATAAATATTAGTAATTATGTTGTATATCCTAACTCGTTAACAAGTCTCACTTCATCACACCTAGAAAGAATCTCACTTCATCCTTTCTTTCTTATTTTGCCTGGCACTTCCGAACACTTTTTTTTAAGAGACCTATAACCTTTGTTAACGGTGCATCTATCAACAATTGTAAATTTCATGAGGCTTTTTAAAAACCAAATCAACAATAATAAACAGGGAATTACTTTTCCCACTCCGTGGTTTTCCTCGCGCGCCTTATTTTTTTTCCAAAATTACCCCTGGTCCAGATTTCGTTTTTCGGATTGAATTGTTATAATTTATCAGATTTATCCAGATTTCGAAATCTGGAATGACCTTTTTTCCAGAACTTTTTCATTTTTAAGCTTTGAAATTCGTTTTATAAATGCAAATAAACATATAAAACAGAAATAAAAACACAAAAAGATGAAAACAAATCATTTCATTGATATTTGAATAATACATTACAATAATGTTAAAGCTTTTTAAACTTTTTACATAAGAACCTAAAACTATTCCTAGTCTTATTACATAAGAACCTAAAACTATTTCTAGGGGGTAAGCTATACTACTGGCTCCGGCTGAGAGGACATACCAGTAGCTTCACTATTGGAGGGGAGACAGAGGGGGCACAGGGGCCTCTAGGAAACCAGAGACCATGATGGTCAATATGACACCTAGAAAGACCAACCTCACACCTAGACCAACCCCTTCCCTATTGACCTATCATATGACCCCTGATGGATTTCCAAAGAGGCCTCTTTCTATGAACGGTCAACGATGGAAACACGTTGTTGTAGAAGAGAAGAGGAGAAAGAAGAAGGTATGACTATTTTTGAGAAAATGAAGGCTATTTATAGGGGAGGGAGGGTTAAAAAAATGTGTGGGAAGCCATAATTACAATCAAAAAACGTGTAAAAACACGTTTTTTTTGACTTTATCACCGTCCAAAAACGTTTGAAAAATGTTTTGTTTGTGGTGCAGACCACCGACCAAAACTTCTAGTGCAGTCCGGATTATATAATCCGGATTACACATGGATTCCGGATTACATATTCCAGAAACATACGATTATGGCGTGGACCAAAGGGAAACCTGGGACTTTGTGTATGGTGAGTGTTGGTTTAGATTTTAGAATCCGGATTGCTTCAGCATTGGATTCTTTTGTGTGGCCCACATTGCAGCGACAATTTTTGTGGTCGACAATGCCTAGATACCTGTATAAATAAGGGTCCCTGTTTTCATTACAAGTAAACTACACCATAAAAAAAAATCATGGAATTCCCTGACTTTGATCCGAACACCAAGCTAGCGGCAGTCTACTACAACGGTGGAACACCACCCCATCTGTTTAGGATTCACAACGATGTCACCCTCTCCGGGCTGAATGATAAGCTGGATCAAATCAACCATCAACTCAACGACAGAGACACGAGGAGGGTGGTCGGTGTTGACTATCGATGTCCATTGTCCGACTTAGCCAGATCTCTTCGTTTCAGCCGGATGAAACTCACAAACGATGACGACGTGAGAACCATGTTCTCTGTCTTTGCTCAGCACAGTACTAGAGGACTGATCGAGTTGGACGTTTCGTTGGTTAGATCTGCTGAACAAATTCTGAAAAGTTTGCACTGATAAGTGGCAGAAAGTAGTAATTCAACTAAATATTTAAGGCACTTTTGTTACCTGTTTTGCAAGTTATTAGGGGAAAAGCCGAGAGATAAGTGATTATGACCCTTTTACGCTTTATTTATCTTACTTTACCCAATTGTGCAGGAAAGTTACTCAAGACACTGAGCAAAGAAGAAAAACAAGAAAAAAGTACAAAAAGGCAGAAAGATGAATTCACTCGCCTCCAACTCGCAATGGTGAGTAATCAAAGAGCCAACAGAGGCAGAAGCACAGTTTTACTCGCCATGGCGAGTGCATCTACTTGCGAGGTGAGTTAGGGCGGCTAAACCCCTCAAAGATGACGTGACACGAATCCACTGATGAAGAAACCTCAACTCGCCATGGCGAGCAAAGGAACTCGCGAGGCGAGTTGATGCAGAGTTGAAATCTTATAAATAGCCGTTGATCATTTCTTGAGGGGAGTCTTGGTTTTTAATCTGAGAATCACATAGAATACTTTGCAATAGCTTTGGAGAGAGAGATAGGGCTTGTTCTTCATAGAGTGAGAGTGATAGAAGTTGGATTCTTCCTCATTTGGTGAGAAATCACAAAGTTGTAATGAATCCTTCCATTTCAATTCATTCTTGCAAAGCTTCCATGACAATGAGTAGCTAAATTTCCATTGTTGGGATTAGAGGTACTTGATCTTAGCTAAACATGTAATCCTTTGATCTATAAATGTATGGTTCTAGCATTTGATTTGATATGGAGATTATTCTTGCACTTTATTGTTTATGTTTGATTTAATTGTGTGCAGGTGCTTAGGGAGGGTAATCAAGTTGCAGATGCCTTAGCCAAGAATGGTCAGGGTCTTGCAATGTTTTCTTCTCAATGGTGGCCTTCCCCTCCTATCTTTCTGGTTTCCCTCCTTGATAGGGATAGGTTGGGTTTATCTTTTTCTCGTTTGGCCTAGCTTGCCTGTTCTTTTGCCTTTGAGTGTTCTGTTTTGTTTTATTTGGAACTCTTGTTGTAAGTGGTTCAGGCCCTCTCCTGACTTTTAATGCAATTTTAGCTTTATCAAAAAAAAAAAAAAATTTTGAATCTAGGTTTAGAATAATCTTCTATCCAAACATAAATTCTAGGCATGGAATTGATGTTTAGATAACCACTCTTTGTATCCAAACTTAATGCTTTCCTATCATTTA
>Ga0228710_1011915_pt1 | contig 11006 bp, 3 predicted proteins | sample MedpolnodulmetaG_FD_177995 | JGI IMG/M metagenome (GOLD analysis project Ga0228710, IMG submission 177995) | Root nodule microbial communities from Medicago polymorpha collected in Santa Monica, California, United States - pink nodules | ecosystem: Host-associated > Plants > Roots > Nodule... | reverse complement strand
AACTTAGCGTGAATTCGAATAAAGTTGTGTATTGAATAAATTCGAATAAAAGTTACATTACATTACATAAACGACATGTATGTCAACTATATATGTTCATAAATATGTCCTATCATTACATTACATTAAATTACATTCGGGTTGCACCTTCAAACTACAACAATTATCTTACCTCTGAAATGGTAAATTCAAACTTGCTAAACACCAGGACTCCAACATCCACCCGGAAGTGCTATTGTTTCATTCAAAAGATTAAATTCTTGTTAGACTTGGTTTAAATGAGGGTATTGAAGTGTCAAAAGAATGAGGTGCGTTCCTTGACACTTCAATACCTTCATCTAAACCAGCCTAACATGAATTTAATCTTTTGAATGGAACAATAGAACTTCCAGAGGAATGTTGGAGAACTAGCGATTTACAAGTTTGAATTTCTATTTCAGAGTAAGACAATTGTTGTAGTTGGAATGTGCATTCCAACTAAAACAATTGTCTTACCTTTGAATGAGGTAAATTCAAACTTGCTAAGCAGCAGGACTCCAACATTCGTCCGACATTTCTACTGTTCCATTCAAAAGATTAAATTCTTGTTAGGCTTGGTTTAAATGACGGTATTCAAGTGTCAAAAGAATGAGGTTCATTCCTTGACACTTCAATACCTTCATTTAAACCAGCCTAATAAGAATTTAATCTTTTGAATGGAACAGTAGAAATGTCGGTCGAATGCTGGAGTCCTGCCGTTTAACAAGTTTGAATTACCCCATTTAAAGGAAAACAATTGTTGTAGTTGCAAGGTGCATTTCCCTACCTAATCACGATCTTCTGGCAGAATCAGATTATTGATAATATCTTCAGTTGATCTCAGCAACATTACCCGCATATCGATCCACTGGAACATGCTGTGCTCCCAAAACATGTTCTTCACGTTTTCGTCGTTCTTTAATTCCACTCAAGTGAATGATATTCTCCCCTCGTCGAGCGTTGGACGTTTATACCGAACGTATTCCACCCTCCTTGTGTCTCTGGGGTTGACTCCTTGGTTGAATTCATTCAGTTGATCCTTGAGACCTCTTAACGTTACACCAAGGCACCAAACCTTCAACCTCTGAGGTTCTCCACCGTTGAATTGTGCATGAACGTCGATCTACCCGGCCATTGCTTCAAATCTACACAATAAGAAATTAAAAACAATTAATGAAAAACTCATTCATAAACCCTAAAACTCATAACTAAAACATTAACATGTAACATTGTATCATTTCTTGCAAGCAAAATCAAAATTTAAACAAACCCTAAATCTAAAAAAATTCTCTAAAACTCAAAACCTACAACATAAACATGCAAACATCTAAACATTTAAGCAACACAAGTCATTTTCATGTAAACATTGTATGATTTCTTGCCAAAAAAACCAAAATTTAAACAAACCCTAAATCTAAAAAATTTCTAATTTAAGAGAAAAATTCTAACATATAAACATAAAAGGTTAATGGTGTTTGATTATGAAAACTTACTTGTTATTGTTATTGGAGTGTTGTTTGATTTGAACTTGAATGAATTTTGGTTTTGGGTGATTTGAGATAGGTTTTTGAGATTTTTTGAGATTTTAGATGAGAAATGAGGAAATGAGGTGTTCTGCCTTGTTTAAGACAGTATGTAGCATGAGTTAAGTAACGCAGAGTTTAACACTCTCATTACTTAACTAGCGCAATGACATTTTCGAAATGACTCTAAGACGCGAGTGTTTTGTGCTGGAGGAAGACCAAAAATCCTTTTTGTTTTCTTGTTCCACTAAGGCCCATCTGAAAGCCTTCCTTAAAGTCCAATAATTTTAAATTTTATAAAATAATAATATGAATCTTAGTAGTTAATTACGGATAGGTTTTTTGATAATCTTTTTTTTTTTCGTATAAAGTTTTTTTAATAATCTTTACACAATTGTATTAAATTTAATGATGAAACATAAAATTAAATAACTAACTAAAGATGTAAATGAAATTTGTAAAAAATTACGGTCTGGTGGTTGTTACCTTTACGATGTTTGACCAAAAAAAAAATCAAATAAATGACATATGTTTTAAATGCACACATATGAGAAATCTATTTTGGTCATTTACACGGTCAAAGGTAATTTTGACACAAAATATCCAAACAACATATTTCATATAAATTACTTTTATTGTAAAGGTAACCAACCACAAAACACTTTTCATTCAACTCACTTTTAATTAAAATCACTTCTATAAAATCAATTCAACTAAAATCAATTTTCTTCACCGCATAACCAAACACGTGCCAAGTTCATACGGGAGATGAAATCGGGAAAAAGGCTTAGAAATGAGATATTTTGTGAAGAAAAAAAACAATAGCCAATTAATTCTTCAAATTGACAGGAAGCACTCTTAGAACACCGTGTTGAACTTAGTCTTATAATATATGACAACATATCCTCAAATGATTAGTGCGCTCATGAAAAACTGGGTTGGCTGCAATATACAAGGCACTATGGCTATCACAAGTAATGGAGCATAGGCATCCTGGAGGTGATGACATGAGGATATTTTTTTTGGTGGTGTCTAGGGTTCGAACCCCAGACCTTAATATATTATGCATTGTTCTTACCAACTAAGCAAAGTTCACGGGGACGATGATATGAGGATCTTGCCAAAAATATAAGAGCTACTGAATTTCAGAAGTAGAATCTGCAAGGGCACTATATTCATCCTCACTAGAAAATATGGACACAATTTTTTGTTTCATAGTTCTCCAAGACAAAAGATAAGAACCTAAAAAGAAGCACATGCTTGATGTCGGCTTTCAAGTGTCAGGACAACCTGCCCAATCAGCATCTAAGAATCCCAAAAGTTGAACAAAAGATGAATTGGAAGAATAACCTTGAGTTGGTGCCTGTGTATGATATCTAAGAACCCTACAAGTTTCTTTGAAGTGAACTTTTGTAAGGGGTAAGAGAAATTGACTTAGTTGTTGCACTATGAAGGTGATATCAAGATGTGTTGTAGTGAGCTATAATAATCTACAAATTAACATTTTGTAAGGGCGCAGTCATAGAACTAAGTACCATTATGTTGGTATAGCATGATGGTCGACGAATCAGAGGGTGTATTGATAGGTTTGTAGCTCAAATGTTCACTATCAGTCAAGAAATATACACATTATTTTCTCTAACAAAGCGAAATGAACTTCTCTGATCTTGGAACTTAAGCCTAAGGAATACTTCAAAGTTCCTAAACTCCTTGATTTGAAAAGAATTCTTAAGGATATCCTTGATGTGGGTGAATCTAGTCAAACAATCGCCAGCTAAAATTATTTCTTGTTGAAAAATGAATGATCATAATGAGCTTGTTTGTATCCCTAAGCTATGAGTAATTAGGTGAGCCTTTCATAGCACTTTTTACTAGAGTCTAGACTGCATAATAAAGAAGGTTCACAAGACCTATGCATCCACCATTGCAACTTAATGATCATGTTTGCACTTCCACTACTCATCTTCCAAATTCATCATCTTCATGTATAATCTCTATTCTATTTCAAATTATACGTCTCAGGCAAATCCATCAGATTCACAGTATAATTTTTTAATGTATGTATCCATTGATGGAAGAGTTGACAAGTGCATCAAATCATAACAAGTAATGAAGTAATAAGTTTATCGTATCCATATGGATTGTCGTTCAATTTAGCAATTAGCAGAATTTATTTGAGTAAAAAAGTAAAAAAGATAAATGGGTATGTATGTTTGTAATTGTCCTGCATAATGTGAGATTAGGTTGTTTGATTCAGATGTTTAGCGGCGGTTAAGGTATTCTTGAATCCCCTCTACCTTCTTTGATGGAATTAATATGTTGAATTATTAGTTTATAACTTGTCTTGATTTAAGAAAGTAGGATATGACATGATATAACAGTTGGAAATGTCAATTGATATCACCGCGATTCAAAATGTTACAATTGCGGGGTTCCCCTATAGATGAGTCAAAACCCTAATAACGATCATACTTAGATTCAATTAAAAGAGATTAATTTAGAAAATAATGAAATTACTACTGTCTTGTTCGAACAGAGGTAGGATTGTCAGTCATATATCTCCACCCAAAGGTCAAGTCAACTGTTAGTTGAAAAACATTGAGAATAGAAATATACAAATTAAATCAGATGTTTGAATCATAAATTGAATAAAAAAACTTTATTAATAGAATCCAACAATTAAGAAGATGTTCATCTTGGACCATAATAAAGAGAGGTTTAGTTTCGCATGGCAATCGACATCATTATAAAACAATTGAAAAACATATCCCGAAGAGAACAAGAGAAGGAGGAAAATCCTCTACCTTAAAGCTCTAATGCTTGACCCTTGCCTTGTACCACTATCTTTCTAAATGAATAAGAGTGTGTGCACGAGTCTATATTTATAGTGCATCATTTCTTAAGGTTTAAGAGATGAGAACTAGGCTTTCTTCCCGCAGCCATGCGCAGGGGCGCATGAAGTGACATTTAGGGACGCATGAGGCAGCCCTGGAGGCTGTCTTGTGTGCAAGGGGGCTTGGCTCATGTGCGGAGGCGCATGAGGCAGTAGTCGAGGTGTGAATTTTGCAGTTTTCGAGCGTTCTTTCGTCTTGAAATGCCTTAGAACTTGGGATGATCGAATTTCCTCAACTTGTATTGTCTTCAAAAACTTTCTAAGAATCATTGATCTTCATTCTTCTTGTCCTTAATCCTTCACGTGATGTGTTGTTTTGCCGATTTAATGATTTCTCACTAAAAAGACTCAAAACACATGGAGTTGCATGATTTAGAATAAAGATGAATTACAAAAACTCAAATGAAAACAATACAAGATGTTCCTATAATCATTGATTACTCCTCTAAATGACCTCTTATTTTCCTTCAAATGCAAAGAACATAGTCCAAAATATTATATGATGCTCCGTCATCTTCCACGACTAATGAACCAAAATTCTATGATTAGGATTATAACTTAAATTTTTGGGTCAAAGCAATGGAAACTTAACTCATTGCATTGAAGAACAATGGCACTTTGATTGTTTTACCTCCAAATGTTAAGCATGTAGGGAATAAGTGGGTGTACAAAGTCAATCATAAAACAAATAGCTCAATTTAGAGATTAAAAGCCAAATTAGTAGCAAAGGGTTACAATCAAACAGAAGGTTATACTACCATGACACATTTTCCTCAATCGCTAAGTTAACTAATGTCAGAATGATCATGATTTTAGATTATATCAACAACTAGCATCTCCACAAGTTCATGTTAATAATAATTTTTGCATGGTGAGCTTCAAGAAGAAGTATACATGGCTATCCTTAAAGATGTCACGTGCTCCAAACCCAACCAGGCTTGGTACCATATTATGAGATCAAGATCAACGAGAATCGAGAAGGAAGAACTCATACGTTGAGTCAATGAGCTGAAAATTAAGTTAGTTACAGGTTAACTAATTCTACAAGTAGCAAATAAGTTAGTTACTGGTTATAACTAACTTCTAACTAACGGGAAACAATTTTTGAAAGAAAAAAAAAATAACAGATAAAAATAACCCTAAAAATATAGATACAGTTGGAACTCTAACTCACATAAAAATATGCGATGTAATTTTATATTTTTATAGATGAAGTAGTAAGCATCTAAAATTCACAAATAACGGCAAAGTTTTAGATTTAAATTTTATTGAAGGTGTTCACCCTAACAATATTGACAAAGCCAATTTTGTTAGGTCTTATGGACTAGGATGTAATTCTTTTACTATCCAAATCCAAATAATAACATTTGAAAGGAGTGTTAAAAATGGCAAAGAAATAGCTGGAAATATTGGGCAACCAAAATCGGATTATGCCCAATACATGTACCGTAAAAGAAAAACAAAGATGTTATATGGTGTTTCTCTTTTGCAAATACGAAAATATAAATTAAGCACCTCCCTTTGAACCATAAATAAATAAATCATTCACATTATGCATATTAGAATATAATAATAATCCGAACTATGATTTTTCTTGGTATAGTGACCATTGTTGCTGGTGTTGATAGTTTATAAGTTGTATATGATATCGTTCTACGAGGTTATCTGGGACTTAGTTTGATGTTTATCCAAAAAAGGAAAGCTTCGAGCTGTATATGTTTACTACTAAAAATACCAATATTTAGTATGATTATTATATTAAAGTACAGTAACATAAGTATAGGAATCTTCATCGTTGGGGTGTGGACTGTGGCTGTGAATGACAGGCTCTCGTGCTTGCTTCTCATACTGTACTTTAGCCAAAATAAAATCATAAATTACTATGCTACAAAATAGGCTTTTGGCAACATCCTTATTCCTTGCATTGCATGTCAGAGTCAGTGTATCACTATTTCTTAAAAGTACTTCGTACCTCTAATTGACATGTGGTCAGAGACCAATTTTTAATGAAATGATAATAATATTCGAATTAAGTGTGTTTTGTGTTGGACACGCATCAATGTCCGACATTTATATAAGATTCATTCGACATATGTATATGTTTGAATTTTTTCTTTGCTATGATAACGTAACATTTAGAATATTTAAAACTAAAAGTTTAGTCAATAAAAGTCTTACACAGTCGACATAAATTGAAATGAGGAGTGATATTTGTACAACTAATATTTGACAACTTTGGTGACAACCACTTTTCTCCTCTTGTGATTGGACAAAAACAATTGAGAGAGAAAGAAGAAGAGGGAGAATAAAAACACATGTGAGTATGAGAGAGAGAGTTGTTTCAAAAGTTGTCAAAAAGTGGTTGTTGATAGACACCCTTTTTTATGTATCTCTCATGTACATCCTTATGTGGCTAAGGTATTTTAGTAATTTCACATCACACCATCACCTCCTATCATCTCTTCTTTCAATGTTTTTGCCACATGACACAATTATGTGTGAGTGTAAAAGAATGTATGCGACCTAAAGTGGTCCATGTATAAGGGCTCTTTGCATTACCTTCACCTCCCAATGTCACTCCCACTATCTCAATCCCAACTAATCTAGCCATCACTTCCCACATGCAAACCAGAACTAAAACAAACATTGATCTATCTAGATTAAAACAAAAACTCCAAATTGTTGGAAGACATGCAAGAAGATTAAAACTAGAACATTAAAACAACCACTTAAAACTCCAAATTGTTGGAAGACATGCAAGAAGATTTTTATGGTAAAGGCTACGGTAGGTGACCTCTTTAGGTCTCCTACCATAGGAGATTTGACTTCTTCTTCTTTTTTTTTGTAAAATAGATGGTAACAATTGGATGTACTTTATATTTTTTGAAGACCATGATATTATCATACTCTCTTAATACTAGATTTTTTTTACACTATGTTCCATCATCCTTCTCTCTCCCCTTCTTGTCTGCTTACTGGCCCATCGGCCACCACAAACAACAGCAACCTCTCAAATGTAATGTGTTAGAAAGAAATATGGAGTCTTCAATCATTGTTCTTATTAAGATTGAAGATTTTTGCAGATAATTAAGATTGTACTTCTATATTCATATTATTTTGGATTTTGAATCTTCAATCATTGTTCTTATTAATTTTCTTGATGCACGGTAAATCTTAAGGTTAATTGTTATCTATTAAATTACAGTGAGAAGAACAACAGATGGATGAGCACGATAATCTGTGTGCTACTATTATCCCACCTTAATTGTTCTCCATTAAATTCATTAAATATTGAGTCATGGTCTTGATGCAGCGCTTATCTTTGAGATTCCTCCATAATTTCATTTCCTATTCCCATTCTTATATTATTATTAAAAGAAAATAAAAGACGACAGGAAGAGAAGGGATATGCGTAAGGTGTTGTCGTCGTCTTCTGCTGCGTCTTTGCTTCCCTCCACCTCTCTCTCCCTCTCTCTATTAGATCTACCCAAATCAAAGAAATATTACAACGACGGATTTCTTCAGATTTCGACAAGGTTGAGGACGAAGATGACGGGGACGAGGGTGGTTGTGGACGGCGGAGCAAGCGGCGGAGGTGGGGGCGAGAATGGAAAGAGGAAGAAAGCGTGTATTTTTCTTCTAGGTTGTTTTGGTTGAGAGGTTGAAGAAAGTGAAAAAGTTCTAGTGTAGAGGGATTATAGTAAGATCAATGTTCTTCATCAATCTAACGGTGACACATGTCATTTTTGTTATACAAAAAAAAAATCAGTCTTTTTTAATGTCTCCTACCATGAGAGACCTATTCAAGTCCCCTACCAGAAACGGCTCAAGTCCCCTACCGGAAACGGCGCCGATTTTTATGCTTTAGAAAATAATAAAACATAGTCTCGTGTACCTCTTCCTTGATGTCTTTTTCTTTTGAGATCCCACCTTTTCCCGCCAGCTGCACAAAGCCTTATATGGTTTAAAACATGTTTTGAGGCAGTGATTTTAGAGACTCAAAGAAACCCTCACATATTTTGGAAGGATTTCGCTCTACCAAGCAGGGGCGGAGCCCTTCATGGGCTGGGGTGGGCCACGACTCACCTGAAAAATTTAAAAAATTAACAATTATAAATCTATTCTGCGAGATTTTAAATAATTTTACGACGTCTTTTGTTTTTGGCACATTTAAATCTATGTAAAGTGGTGTAGTGATCCACCCAGAAAAATAAAAAAAATAAAAATCATCGATCAATTTTGAGATTTTAAACAATTTTTCAACGGTTTTAGATTTTAGCGGTTCCACAAGTAGTATACATGATTTTTGTTGTGGCTATGCTTGGCTGGTTAGCGGAGGCTTACATGCCTTCTAATTTATGGGGGTTTCAAACCTCCCTTACATTGTCTCTCAAAATAATCACAATCAAATCACCCTTCATTCATCTTGTCTTTGATCTCAAGCACCTCTGCAATCTTTACTACTATATGGGAATTGAAGTTGAGCATCAAAATGTTGGTTCTATCCTTCTATCTCATTTCAAATACATTCATGAGTTTCTCTTCATAACCGATTTGAAAGATGCAAGTGCAATGACCGTACATATGGTATTTAGTGCCAATCTCACCAACAGTTCCTTTGTTGAGGCTACATTGTATTGTTATTTTTTGGGATCCCGTCAATATTCCATCATCAATCTCCTTGAGTTGAATTATATTGTGAATAAGGTATGCCAATTCATGGCTCACACTTTAGAGGATTGGTGGACGTTTGAGATGTGTACCAAATTATGGTCCATATAGGGTTGTGATCAATCTATTAACTCAACAATTATAACTCTAGTTAAGTGATAGCTTATGGGGGGTTGCATAAGATTGGCTGCAGATTAAAAGTAAAGTATCACAACCTTCCACTCATCACTACTGAGAACATTTTGATTCTAAACTTCCTCCATGTACTGAAAGTCTCTTTTGTACCTCTATCGATCTAGTGTGACAAGTAGTGCATGTTTTAACCAAACACATGGAGATTGATCTCTTTTTTGTTAGAAATAAGGTGTCGAGCAAACAACTTGATGCCTTCCATATCCAAGAAACTGGTCAAAAAGTTGATATCTTCACAAAACCCACGTACAACCAAGTTTTTAGAGTTTAGAATCAAGATCAATTGGGTTAATCCTTCTATTCACCCACCTTGATCTTGTAAGGGTGTGTGTGAATGTATTAGAGATATAATCAATCTTATTGGGTTATAGTGAGTATTCATCCAAGTCCCGCATAGAGTAGTGTGAAGTAAAAAAATATAGTTAGTTTGAGTTTTATTCAACATAACATTTGTAGTCCCTACTACAAAATACCCCCTTTAATAACATTCATTTTAGCGTTTAATAGCGCTTGTGAAGCGCTAAGAAAGCCCACACTATTATAGGTCAACATGCTATAATAGCGCTTTTAAAACGCTATTAAATAGCATTGTTTCAATAGCGCTTTCAGAAAAGCGCTAATGAAGCCTTATTTTTGTGCTATTTTCAAGCTATTTTTGTGCTAGTCTCTTGGGTGTACTACGGGCTACGGTAGTTGTGTGTCATGAGAGGATTTTCAATTTTGTCCTTGTAAAAATTGCAATTGTGCGAGGGTTGAGAGAGTTTGCAATTTTCTCCTGCAAAAAATTGCAAATTTAGTAATTAAATATTTTTGTTAAGAGATTGTGAGTGTAGGTATGAACTGCTGAACGACAATTAATCTGTGAGGTTTATTATTTGTTTCTATTTTTCTTCTCTAATGATGAACAAAGAACTCTTTTTTGTGTGTTTTTAATGGAGAAAAGCGTATGTTTTTATGACAAGACTTTCTCTAGTACAATGAACTTGAAACGTAAAATGTTGAAAGTAAACTGCATGAAGAGTAAAAGACTTGAAAGTAAATATGCAAAGAAATGAAGGTGCATAAATGTAAAGGTGCAAGGAAATTTAAGTAGAAAAAATTAAATGTGTGATGAAAGGTCATCTTATGTTATTCTTATCATGTTTTTCAGTTATTTTCATAAGGTTTTACCAGCAAAACAGAGGAGTATTAGATTAATTGCCTACGATTTCGAGACATTTGTATTGTTTTTATATTTGAGTATGATTTCGGGACATTTTTATTGTTTTCTATATTTGAGTCTGTAATTCTATTCTTCCCGAAACATAGCAATTTTAAGATGTTCTTGATGTAATTCACGAAGAAATCATACAAATCGGCAAAGCAAGACATCCGAAGATTTATGTGGTCATTAGGAAGATGAAGACTGAAGATTCAAGAAGCCTCAGAAGACTTTACAGAGGGAGAAATTATTTTCCCAAGTTCCAACACATCTTAAATTCAAGCAAACACCGAAACAGGTAAAGAAAACAGGCATTTCAGCGCAGAATTTGCAGAGAAACGCCCAAGCACACATAACGAGGCGCCCAAGTGCCCAGAGGCTGAAGGAAAGCTCCCAGTGAAGGTGAGAAAAATACAAGAAATGGGGGTTGAATTGTCTTAGCTTTTTCTTCTTTTTAAACTAAGTTCAATGTTCAGAGTATGAGAGATTTCAGATTCAAGAACAACGT
>Ga0228710_1011913_pt1 | contig 11007 bp, 5 predicted proteins | sample MedpolnodulmetaG_FD_177995 | JGI IMG/M metagenome (GOLD analysis project Ga0228710, IMG submission 177995) | Root nodule microbial communities from Medicago polymorpha collected in Santa Monica, California, United States - pink nodules | ecosystem: Host-associated > Plants > Roots > Nodule... | reverse complement strand
GATGAATTGGAGATCTTAAATGTTTTTTTTTATTATGTAATTTAATTTTTTTTAATTTTCTAGGTTTTTTTTTTCTCTCATGAAGATTATGAATAAGTTGATGAAGGAAAGATGAAGATGCTAATTTAATAAAAATTTGGAAGAGAGAGAATATGGATAAATAAAGAAAGGGAAATAAAGAGGAAAGATAATTGGTACTAGAAGAAAAATTATGTGTAGATGGTGTACCACAATAACATAGAGATTAAGTAAATCTAACCGTTCAGATCATGAAATAAACTTGTCCATGGTGGAACATATGGAGCAAGTGGTCCATATTAGAATTTTCCCTATATGTGACATGTCATCACTTAAAATCTGATTGACTGAATTAAATGACTGCACCGAAGAAGTCAATTGTCCGACTTCTTCATAGAAGCTCCCTAGAAATAAACCAAAGTTGAAGAAACCAAAATGATTTCACACGTGATATGAAATTAAATGATAAGCTAAATTGGTCCTCATAAATATAGGGCCTGTTTGGATTAGCTTATTTTAGAGCTTATATAAAACAGCTTATGCAAATAAATAAGTTTTTATGTACTATTTATAAATTTTTAAGGTAGTTTATGAAAAACCCGTTTATGAAGATACAATTTTCGTTAGTGAGAGTTTATAAATTAAAATAAAAGCTTATTTATTTACATAAGCTATTAAGTGAAAACATTGACGAAGCAATTCACTTTTAACATAAGGAGTTGGAAAAACAATCAGGATATTAATTCAACTTTGTAATCAACATAAATAAATTTCCATCAAATATCATATTTTCTCTAAAAAAATAATCAAATATCATATTTATTTTCATAAAATATTCAAAGGATCAACATCTCACAAGAATATATTGTTCCAAAAATTAAGGAAACACAAGTCAAAGCATGTGAGATGCAGTGAAATTGACCAAAAGATAAAGTCTATAATCTCTGAATAAATTATATAAAAAATAACAGGTTCATATTAAAAAGCTAGACCACTTTGCTCTTGCCGATACCGGATCCAACAAAAGAAATTATTTGAAGTATTGTTTCGATTTCATGCTCAAGAAATTATAAAACACTCATAAAAATTCAATCTCTTGAAGAGTAAGGTATACTATATTTATAGTATATTAAAACTAAACCCTAAATCAAATTCCAAAAAAATAAAATCCGAATAGCATGATTCAAGCAAAACAGTTTTCGATTCAACAATGAAAATAGGGTTCTAAATCATATAATAATAGTTCATACCACATGTAAACAATTTTAATCATCAAGATCGACTTATTATATAAAGTTAGAACACACTTACTTGTTACTTGAAAAGTATAATTACCGGAATCACCGGAATTTGAGACAAGAGTCTTCCTTTGCCTTTCACATGCTCCTGACTTAGGTTTTCAATGGGGCAAACCACTAATAAGCAGAATAGTCAGAGTGATGGCAAATGTGACCTAGCCTCTCTATTTATAACCGTGCAACCCTAGGCACCACCCATCACGGACCTAATGTTTGGGTCTACACTATGTTTCTACACAAATCAGATTAAGTGCCCAAAAAACCCATTATCTATTTATCACTTTTATTATGGCATAAGCATCATCAAATGGATCACAAAATCAGTCCGTTTTTGTTAAAACAAAAACCAACAATTGAGTGTAGCCCACAAAATATTAGAACAAATTCTAACATTAGTTGCTAATGGAAACATACATCATAACAAAACAATAGAAAAACATACCCTGAAGAGAACAAGAAAAAGAAATAATTCCTGCCTTGAAGCTCTGATGCTTGACCGTTGTCTTGAACCGTCAGTGTTCTGAATGAATAATAATGTGTGCATTGGTCTCTATTTCTAGTGTAACACCCATACTAGAAATTACCTAGGATACATTAAAATTACAATAATTAAATTTTCTCTCAACAAAATATAGAAATTCTCACCTTATACCTTTGAAATAATACCAGTGACATGTATTTTATAAATACGAATGACAAATCATTATCGGTACAAGACAAGTTTGAATAGTTGTCCAGCTCCTTCGACCACTTCGTCAAGAACTATCCTGTCATCCAACAACATGTGTATCTGAAATAAATAAAAGAGATTGGGGTGAGACAGAATGTCTCAGCGAGTTGCACCTATCCTAGGTTGTAGGAAATTCCGGGGAACCTAGGATCACCATATGTTTATAAATTCAACCCATTTTGGGTTTATACAGTTTTATCATTCATAACTGAACGATCATGAGATAAATAGGATCGTTGTCTGAAATACTATCATGATTCTTGTCATAATGTCATGTTCTTATCATTCTGTCATAATCATAAGTCATAGTCATAATCATGTTCATCTTCCACATTATGGTAGAAGTTAGCGTTGAACAAACAATATTTTCTGAGTTGATTTTGTTGGGTGTTTGTGTTGGCTTCATTATTGTTAAAACAAATATTCTTGTACGATGTTGGAAATGATGTTCCAACATCCTGACACGGTTCAGTGTGCCCTGTTTGTGTGGCTTAGTTTTCGCAAGCTTATTTAAGGAAACCACACCTTATCTCTTGTTCACCAAGTAACATATTTTTGTCCAAAATCAACTGGGTGATTTTTATCTAAAGATGTTCCTACTTTTTAGGAGTTGCTATATTTGTTACTTGTAAAGTGGATCTACTTAAGGATCTGTCGTGTTTTGTTCTGAAGCCCAACAAGACTATTTGACCCGTATTGCTTCAGTATTTATACAAGACGTTAAGACCTGATTATTCATTGAAGCCGTCATTCTAAAGAATAATTTTTTAGGGTTTTGAGTCGTATGTGTTCTTCTCTTATATCATGTTGATGCAGGTCTAGGACTGTTTGTTAATTGTAAGCCTTTATTGTATCTCCTTGATACATGTTAAGGATTGTTTATTGAGTTGTAAACTCGTGTCCTACACCGAAGCTTTGAAGCAAGGTTGTAGATTGTATTTGAAGGTAACTTCACCATTTGTGTTTGAATTTGATAATCACAGGGGCTGTGATTGATTGTAGGATAGTGAGATGAGATCTCAGATCTAGGAGTTCCTAGGTTGAAGTCTAGACGGCTAGGTCCTAGGTCTTAAGTTGAAAATGAGAAGTTTGCTGAAAACTTTAGAATAAGGACTACAATAGTGGATTTCCTTCCTGGCTTGGTAGCCCCCAGAGTAGGTGTGTTTGTCACCGAATTGGGTTATTAACTTCCTGCGCATTTTACTTTCTTGTCTTTTATTTTGCTATTTTTTTATGTTTACTACTAGCACGATGTTATAAACATCTCATTCAACATCTGTTATCGGTGCCTGGGTTTGGAATATCGCATAGAACATTCTGTTTCTAGTGCGCCAAAATTTCAATTGGCATCAGAGTAGGCACCCTGCCTGTTTTAGGGTGAATTCCAGGGAAGATACTTTCTGGCATTATGGACAAGGAAGGAGGATTTATGAACAGACCACCTTTGTTGGATGGCTCCAACTATGATGATTGAAAATCACACATGAGTGCTTTCCTCAAATCCATAGATAGAAAGACATGGAAAACAATTTTGAAGGGTTGTGAACATCCTGTTGTACTTGACAAAGATGGAAACAAGACAGCCGATCTGAAACCAGAAGAAGAGTGGTCCAAGGAAGAAGATGAATTAGCTCTTGAAAACCCGAAGGCTTTAAACGCTTTATTCCATGGAATGGACAAGAACATGTTCAGATTGATCAAGCAATGCACTGTGACTAAGGATGCTTGGGAAATTCTCAAAACTACACACGAAGGTACATCTAAAGTGAAAATGTTAAGACTTCAACTTCTGACTACCAAGTTTGAAAATGTAAAAATGATGGAGGACGAGAACATACATGACTTTAACATGAATGTTCTTGACATGGCTAACTCCTTTGACTCACTTGGGGAGAAGATGTCTGATGAAAAGCTCGTAAGAAAGATTCTCAGATCTCTACCTAAGAGATTTGATATGAAGGTGACTGCGATTGAAAAAGCACAAGACATCTCCAGTATGAAGGTTGATGAGGTAATAGGATCACTTTAAACCTTTGAATTAGCCAATGTATATAAGAAGAAAAACATAGCTTTCATTTCTAACATCGATGAGGAAGATGTTCAATGTGAAATAGAGACTGATGAAATTATTTTAGATGCAATTATGCGTCTTGGTAGAGAATTTAACAAAGTGTTGGAGTTGATTAACAAAAAGTCGAGGCCAAATGTTCAGAACATCTCATTTAACAAAGGGGGAGTAGATGTATGTATGCATGCCTGATTGTGTTGCATTTATTTTGCAATTTTTGCTTGTTGATGTTGTCATTGATGTTGCAACATTATGTTTGCCTGTGAAGGTTTCCTTTGAAGTAGAATTTTTCTGTGCATGTTCCCTGTGTAATGTCTTATTTGATGTTAGAGCATTTTTGTATGACTCCAAAGTCTGTCTGTTGAATGATCTATGTGGATATTGGAACAATTTATTGTCTGATGCTGAACTAATGTGCCTAATGATGTTGAAACATATGTCTGATGTTTTCTTGAAGTTTTCCTACATATGGTATGATTTTGATGTTCTCATTTATTAGTATGCATGCATGAGTTCAGGGGGAGTAATAGAATTCCTGTTAGTATTCACTCATAGGTTGTTATTTTGAGGGGGAGTGATACTATGCGTGTGCTTGAAAATGATCAAGCTGTTTGACAGGATGTGTAGTAGGAAGTGCTAAACATCTACCTGTCAGTACTATGTAGGTATGAGAAATTTATTTTTTTCCCTTACTGATGTGTTGATTGTGTTGGAACAAAATGTGTTTAACATTACCCTTTAAGTTTTGATGATAACAAAGTATTAAAAATTGTCAATTGGATGCGCTAATATTTGTTCAAGTGTGCAGGACCAAAGACAAAAATTGTAGTGTCTTTAAATACATAGGTTATTAAGAATAAATGAAAGCAATGAAATCTACAAAAAGAAAGAAAGCTTGTGTTGCATGAAACATTATGAAGAAAAGAGGTTCTGAAGACTAGAGGTTCTGAAGACTGAAGGTTCTGAAGCTGACGTCATCAGAAGCACTCTCATCAGAAGCAGAAGTCATCAGTGGTTCTGAAGGTTCAAAAGTTGAAGACTGGAAGATTCAGATTTGCGTCAAATGTTGTTATTATCACACCTATCATTGCAGAAGAATAGAAGCGTGAAACAACGGCTAATTCAGAGGAATTTGAAGGCATTAGATGCTCGTTCTTTGAAAAACGTTGGAAAAAGGACAATAGTAGAATTGTACAACCACTATCTCCACTACTCTACTTTGTGTCTACATTGTACAAGATCAACAGTTGTAACTACACTGGTATTCCTCTATACATGGAATGAATTTGAAATTGTTCCCTCATAGGACGATAACCAAATCAAGCAACAGATCATTGGTGATTTGATCAAGCTTCAAACGACTCTTTTTAATGTGCTGGCAAATCAACAACGTCTCTCTCACACCTCTATATAAAGGAATGAAGACCTGAAGATTTGTAAGAGACTCACAACAATTTTACAAGTGCCAAAACTCTGCTGAAATTGTTCCACATCAAAGTTCACTTAGAATTGCTTAACAACTTTCATATCTTAGAAATTCTAGAGTCTTAAGAGTTTGTATCTTATTTGTATTGTGAACACCACTGGTTGTATATCAAGTGTTCAACCTCAAACAATTTTCTTTGTAATTCTGTTTGAATAGAAGTCTCTTGTAGTTGTGTTTGAGCATAGGAAGTCTCTTGATTTTGTTCTTAAGTATAGGAAATCTCTTGTAGCTGTGCTTGAGTAGTTTGAAGTCTCTTGCTAGTTTTAGCAGTGAGCAGTTGTAATCTGATATTTGATTTTAGTGAACTCTCATTGGAAGTGCAAGGGGGACAGGACTACTTCCGGTTTGTGGACGAAACCTGTATAATTACTTTGTATATTTCTTCTCTCTCTCTCTCTCTCTGTTTTTATCCGCTGCATTTAGATTCTGAACATCACTTCAGAAGTTGAACTCTATCTACTTTTGAACAATGACTTCAATAGGAGAAATTGAAGAAAAAGCTAACACAATTCAACCCCTCCTTCTTGTGTTTTTCTCACCTTCAGATTGGTGTTCCTGTCTGATGTTGTAAAGGATGTTGGAACATCTAATCCTGTGTGGGAATTAATTTTTCCCTTATCTGATGATTGTTGCATAGGAATTTATTTTTCCTCTACTTGTATTGTTTTTGGGAGACATTGTTATTTTCTAATCCGCCAATGCATGTCTCTGATGTAAGTAATACTTGTTTTCTCTCTTAACCAAGATTTTGTTAAGAGTATGTTTTATCTCTCTTCATGTCTGTTTGGTTCAAGCTATGACTGAAGACTCTGTGAGGTATTCCTTTGATTTTGTGCACATCTCTGATTCTCTTTAGTGATACTATTTTTCTGCTACTTCTCATCGGAAGTTTTTCTCTGAAAGTAGTCTTTGAAATGTCTTATTATTCTTCATGGTTGTGTGTTTATGAGGATTTCAAGAAGTTTATCTAAGGTATCTCTTTAGATATTATGTGTTGGCCGTTTCTTCATGGATGTGTGTTCATAATGATTGAAGAGATGGATGTTTTGTATCTTTCTGCTCTGTATATGTGGCCTCAGTTTGTTTTAGCCAAAAATTTGCCAAAAGGGGAGATTGTTGGGTATTTGTGTTGGCTTCATTATTGCTAAAACAAATATTCTTGTATGATATTGGATATGATATTCCAACATCGTGGCACGATTCAGTGTACCCTGTTTGTGTGGCTTGGTTTTCGCAAGTTTTATCTTATTAAGGAAACCACGCCTTATCTCTTGTTCACCAAGTAACGTATTTTTGTCCAGAATCAACTGCGTGATTTGTTCCTAAAGTATAGACAATATTTTAGGAATCTTTGGTGGTGTTTTGGTAGTTTCTTAAGATGTTCCTACTTTTTAGGAGTTGCTATTTTTGTTACTTGTAAAGTGGATCTGCTCAAGGATCTGCCGTGTTTTGTTCTGAATCCCAACAAGACTATTTGACCTGTATTGCTTCAGTATTTATACAAGACTTCAAAACCTAATTATTCATTCAAGTCGTCATTCTAAAGAATAGTTTTTTAGGGTTTTGAGTCGTGCGTGTTCTTCTCTTGTATCATGTTGATGCAAGTTTATGATTGTTTGTTAATTGTGAGCCTTTCTTGTATCTCCTTGATACATGTTAAGGACTGTTTATTGAGTTGTAAACCAGTGCCCTACACCGAAGCTTTGAAGCAAGGTTGTAGGTTGTGTTTGAAGGTAATTTCACCATTTGTGTTTGTATCTGATAATCACAAGGGTTGTGATTGATTGTAGGATAATGAGATGAGATCTCAGATCTAGGAGTTCTTAGGTTGAAGTCTAGACGGGTAGGTCCTAGGTCTTAAGTTGTAAACGAGGAGTTTGCTGAAAACTTTAGAATAAGGACTACACTAATGGATTTCTTTCCTGGCTTGGTAGCCCCAGAGTAGGTGTGTTTGTCACCAAACTCGATTAACAACTTCCTGTGCGTTTTACTTTCTTATCTTTTATTTTGCTGTTTTGTTTATGTTTACTGTTAGCACGATATTCTAAACATCTCATTCAACATCTGTTATATGTGCCTGGTGTTGGAACATCGCATATAGCACTCTGTTGCTAGTGCGCCAGAATATCAGATTTTACAGAATAATCCCAAATGGAGTAACCCCAGAATATATTCCCATGACATAACCAGTAAAATTTCAATATCAGGATAACACATGATTCCTCTTATCTTATTACCGTGTCCACTACAAACGATGAATCTCATCTCCACTACCAACGGAGAATTAACTCCACTACTAAGGGGGAGTTTGGGAATCATGGCTTAAACATGTTTTAAAATATTCTGAACTATTTTTTTATAAACATGACATATCCTCAATTCCACTACTCACGAATGTATCATTATCTGACATGTAACATAGATCCTATATCTAATAGACTCTAATACATATCTAATTCTAACTGGTCTCGACTTTCTATGTCAAGATATGCTATAAATAATTTTTGTCCCTAACTTGAAATCAATGACATAATGATCATATTCATGTAACTGGTAGTTTACCCGAACTAGTAGCCTACCCATGAAATATTTTCATGACTAATAATCCGTTCTAAATGCATCTCTTATGTCAATGCGCAATAATCATGTAATGGCACCTAAGTTGGAGGATTGTATATGTTTTATGTCACATAGTTGAAAAATATGCTTTTCACATTATGGCCGAACAATGGCCAGCTTTGTATATCAAAATGTTCCATTCCAAAAAAGAATATAATTTTGAAAGTAAACTAGTAAACAAAACATATGACAAGTTCAATTTTCCAAAACTATATATGAGTATCGAAATTTCGATTTATATCCTATCTTCCAACATTAGGACTAAATTAGTATTTAACATTAACATTAGAAATTGTAGAACAAATTAATGGGGTATTTAGCAATGTAATAATTGTGCTAACTATGTCCTAATTATTCAATAGAGTTTAATGGTGGTGGTGGATTGACAGTCCAAAATAACTTTGCACACACGACCAATCAAAATATTCTAAATTTCCATGTAAATTAAAATTAGTAATTGATGCGGAGATTCTAAATATTTTGATTGGTTGTGTGTGGAAAATTGTTTTAAACTGCCAACAACCATTAAACTATATTCAAAATCTCATGTTAGCATTCATATGGTTTAATTCACTACCCAAAGGAAAGTTTACTAGCTAAAGAACTCACATTAGCATTTTCCTGAATTCTCTGCACCATTTAGGTCCCAAATAACACATGTCAGCTCCATAATCACGTTTCTGCAAAACGAGTGATTTCAGCTTATCATTTCTGCTTTTCACTTTTGCATTTCAAACTTCGACCAAACTCACATTCAGCCATGAGGGCATCCATAATCAATATGAAATCATTTATAACCAATTTAAATTCACATTGCAGCTTATTCCAGAAAAATGCATGTCAAACCCGTAAGCCATTTTTCAGCATAAATTTCAAATTTTAAATGCGTTTTCTGAATCCAGTACTAATCCAAATCATACCAAATTTATATTCTAACGGAAGGGACTTAAGTTTAGAATCCAAAAATCTAATAATGACTCAATTATAGGTTACACAGTCAGAGATACGACCTAAATACTATAATTTTGCCCTAACAAATTTTGGTTAATATTTCATAAAACTCAAATCAATTTCAACGCTAACACCAGCCCGAAACACCACAACAACAGTCCAATTTAAGGTTATTAGTTTACTATTCCACTTAACTAGCATCTCATAAAATTCTGATTCCTTCTTTATTCTTTGATTCCTTTCGGAACTTCCAACCTCTTTGTTCAAGAATGTATTTTTGAGTGAGTATTTAAACATGGAGCAACTTAAACCAATTGAAAGGCACAAATTGACACAAAATACAAAGATTAGGGTTAGGGTTCATTTGGGGAAGAAAAGGAAGAAAGGAAGTGAGCTTACCTTTGTTTCTTAGTAATTCCAACATATAGATTGAGCAGAAATTATCTCACCAAGCTTGAGTCCATAGATTGAAAGGGGGAGAAAGATTTGAAGTATAATTCGATTTACATAGGGATAATGAAAGAAAGGTTACATGTAGTCTCAAAGCTTGGTTGGATTAAAAGTTTGGTGAAGATTGGGAGAGGAGAAGAGAGAACTGAGGGAGAGGAAGAAAAGAGAGGGATATTTTGTGTTGTGGTGGACACGTGAAAAGAAAGGAAAGGAAGGGACTTGGTTTATATAAAATAAAATCTCCAAGAGAAAAGACCTTCATGTCATTTGTTCAAAAGGATTTGTGCCAATCACAATTAATTAACATTGTACAATTAAATGTTCTCTCAAGACCGTTGGAATAATATGTGAGATATTTATCGGATATCTTTTTTTTTTGAACAAACTAAAATGAGATATATTAACAACAGTGATTCACCCCGCACAAGGTGTGCAAAGGGCAAACCAACCAAAGTATTTACAAGAACAAGGTAGTTACATCAAGTAACCACCGCCGAAAATAAAACGAATTACAATTGGAGGCCCATACACAAGGTGGGATTTTGCCACCACTCATGATAACTATATGCAAAGTTAAATTGTTTCGATCTTAACCATAAAAAAGATTGTAATTTGACCTGTTCAACAAGGACCAAAAGGCTAGTGGCCGTGTTTTGGAATAGACGTTTGTTCCTTTCCTTCTAAATGACCCAAACTGAAGCACATCAAATTACTTTCATAAATGTGTGAGAGAACCTAGGCAGCCCCGCCATTGAAGTGAATTGAATAAAATGTTGCTGGATGTTGCCAGGGGACACCGAAGAAATATGTAACCAACACCATACATGGTGCCATAGAGATCTGAATATGTCACAGTGTAAGAACAAATGTGCTGAAGTTTCCAACCCTCCACAACCTGTAATACAATCCATGTCTATAGTGGGGATAACTTGTCGCTGAACCAAATTGTCTTTCGTAGGTAGACGGTTACGAAGAAGCCGCCATACAAGCACTGACACCTTGGATGGAATATATTTGTGCCAGACGTCATCAACCATGGTTATATCCGAAGAAGCAGCAATGGTGGTAAGAAAGTGATAAGCTCCCCTCACCGAATAGCCGTGAATAGGATCTAACAGCCAGCGCCATACATCATGTACGTTATTCTGCAAAACAGTGTTAGACAGTAAAATAGAGCACTCCCTCACAGTCTCCTCCTCCCAAGCAAACAAGTGGCGCCTCCATACTTTACCTCCTCCCCCCACCACACCGATATCCCGCTTCGCCTCTGCCACTGAACACATCTTATTAATAGCAAGCTCGTATAAGCGGGGGAATTTTAGTTTTAGAGGAACCTCCCCCACCCATATATCCTGCCAAAATAAAGTATCATTGCCATCTCCCACCA
>Ga0228710_1011912_pt1 | contig 11008 bp, 7 predicted proteins | sample MedpolnodulmetaG_FD_177995 | JGI IMG/M metagenome (GOLD analysis project Ga0228710, IMG submission 177995) | Root nodule microbial communities from Medicago polymorpha collected in Santa Monica, California, United States - pink nodules | ecosystem: Host-associated > Plants > Roots > Nodule... | reverse complement strand
AAAATTAAGAAAAGAAGAAAAACTGCACGAGGCAATACTCCTCTCTTATGTTGGTGCTTTTTATTCTAGGGTTAATAGTGTTTTTCACCCTTGTAATATATGTCATTTCCGATTTTTGTTCCTATAAAATTTTCGGTTTGGATTCCGTCCTCGTAATTTTTTTTTTCTTCCGGAAAACACCCGTCCTCCATATGACTGTGCATATTTGCTGAAGTGTTACACTGTGTGGCATGTTGACTGTGCATATATGCTTATCTGGCATGCTGACTGTATAAATAATTTTATTTTTCATTTTCTTAAGGGTACGCGTGGCATTTGTGCCTATTTTTTAAAATATAAATTCATTTATATTAATTTAGAAATAAAAATAATTTAAAATATTTGAAAATAAAAAAATTCAGGAAGTTTTTTATTTACGAAATTTTTTTTTTATTACCAAAAATATTTTCCAAATTTTATATTTTTTGTTTAAAACATGACCTTTAAATTTCGTAAAAAAAATGATTTTTTTTCTAAAATTTTAATTTCAAAAATATTTAATAAAAATCTGGAATAAAATTTTTGAAAAAAAAAATCTGAATTTTTTCTAAATTTTTAAAAAATTTGTATGCAGATTTTAAAAAATAAAATATTTTCCAGAATTTTTTTTTGTACAAAAAAATTTTAAAATATTTTTTTAAGGTAAAAAAATCTAACTTTTTTTTTGAAATTTCGAATTTTTTTTTCTAATATAAATTTTTGTTTATTTTGAAAATTAAACTCCAGAATCTTTGAAAAACCGAATATTTTTTATGATTATTTTAATATTTGAATTTCAAAGAAAATCTCATCGTTTTTTCTGATTTTTTAATATTTGTATTTTTTTTTTCGTTTTTAAATTTTTTGGATAAAAATCTGAATTTTTTTGATTTTTTTATTTTTGAAAATTAATTTTCAGATATTTTAAAAAATAAAATCTTATGTGGACAATTAAAAATAAATAAAAATTAAAAAAAGTCAAGTCAGCGCCACATATGCGCATTTGATGAGTTGGAAGGAGGAGCGGTGTTTTCCGGAAAAATAAAGTTTTACAAGGATGCAAATCAAAATCGAAAATTTTATAGGGGCGAAAATCGGAAATAGTCTATATTACAGGGGTGAAAAACACTATTAACCTTTTATTCTATATGTTGCTTCCTCCAAATCAATTTCCACTGAAGTTGTTGAAATAAAAGTCATTTGCAAAGAAGGCTCCATTCCTTCATACTGTTTAAATCTGCTCAACTCAATTAGGAGTAAAAGGTGTAAATCTTGTCCCCCTTGCAGAATACACAATTCATGTGCTTAATAACAATCAACACATTTAACCTATTTGGTATAGTGGTTCTCCTTGTTCTTGTTCTAATCGGCGTGATTAGGTGAAGAAAGAGACTAGCTGGAGCAAGAACTTCTATAGAGGGCTCATTGATAGAATTTGCGTACAAAGATTTGCATAATGCCACAGAGAACTTTTGTGCAAAATAGATAAACGAGGTGTATAAAGGATAACAAAAAAAAAGATATTTTAACCGAAGCATAAAACATTAACAAAATTCTAATCATTCAAGAGAAAAAGACAAAATTTAATAATGTTGTAAAATGCATAAACAAGCATTAGACCATACAAAGAGGCAGTCACATTTACTTTCAAAGAGTAACCCGTAATTCAAATAGTTAAGCTTAACAACATATGACTGTTGAAACTTGAATCACCAGCTACAAAACCCTCTCTTTCGTCTTTTTATTTTTATATAAATGGAACAAGGATCACAAATTGCAATCACCATATTTAATTTCATCTTAATTCTAGTACAATCAACTTCTAAATCCGCCGAAAGTCTTTTAGTCAACAAGCACGGATTTATAGACTGGCATCTTATCTTAGAATAAAGGTTTAAGAATCCAGACACCAATTTCTTGAAAATTAACGACTAGAAATGTAGCAATGCCAACTAATTGATATCCTTTGTGATATTGTGTTATGTAATATATAAGAATATAGATAAAGGGATAAACAGAGGACAAAAGAGTATATTGGATTATATCACAAGTGTTTATAAAACACAAAAGTTGTAAGTTACAAGTGTATGAAGAGTTATTGGACTAAATGTCAATAACCATGAATAAAGCTATTTACTAATCGGAAATATATAAAGCTTAGGAAAAATGGACATCTACACCATATTTAATATTATTCGTAAGAGCATAAGTATTGAACATTTTTCTCTTGTTTCTTCATGGTGACACACTAGGCTTGATGAACTTCTTTTCTAGAAATTCCTCTAACTGTTTCTTTACCTCCCCCAGCTCAGAAGCGGACATTCTACAGGGTGCCATCGACGTCTAGTTCCAGGTACCAGTTCTATAGCAAATTCAACCTCCTTTTCTGGTGGTAGATCAGCAATATCGTCCGGAAACACTTCTGGAAAATCGCACACCACCGGTTGACTAACACCTTGTGATTCACTATCAATCCTCAATGCAGCATGTAACATAAAAACCTGAGCCCCCTCTTCCCTAGCTGCTTCCATCTGCACTGCAGTAACAAATCTAGAATTTCTTTTCTCTTCAGGTTCGGGAAACAGTACAGTCTTAGTGAAACAATTAATATAGACTCGATTAAATTCCAGCCAATTCATTTCCAAAATAACATCTATTTGACTTAAGGTTAAACAAACCAAATCCATCCCAAAATGCTTCCCAAAAATTGTTAAAGGGCATCTCCTGCATACTAAAGCAGTGGTTACTGAACCACTGGATGGGGTGTCTATAATCATCCTACCAAACATCGTTGTCATCTCAAGACTCAACCGCTTCACACACTCAAGGGAAATAAAGGAGTGTGTAACCCCGGTATCAATAATGGCAATCAAAGGAACATTATTAATGAAGCAAGTACCTCAGATTAAGTTGTCAGAGCTAGGAACATCTTCTCCACTCAAAGTAAATACCTTCTCTCTAGCTTGTTCTTATTTTGGATTCTAACAATATGTACTGATATGTCCGGCTTCGCCGCACTTGAAACAGACAACCTCTTTCTTGAACTCTATTGCACGATGACTTGTACCTCTACACTTGAAACACTTCAACTCGATACTCTGACATTCATTTGCACGATGTCCTACTTCCCCGCAATTATAGCACCTCAGCGGTGGGCGAACTCCTCCCCCACTAGATCCTGTCACACCATTACCATTCTTCGGCTTTCCTAAATCAATTGGAAGGCTATACAGCTTACCCCGACTCTGATCTCTTCCTTTCTTCTCACTAACCGCCTTGTAATGACTAGCCCTCATCTTGATGTCGTCCTCATAGATTCTACAAGCAGTTACCAATGAGGAAAATTGGTGAATATGCTGATACCCGATAAACTGTTTGATCTCGGGACGTAACCCATTCTCAAACTTCAAGCATTTGGAAACCTTCGCATCCACTGCATTGATATAGGGGCAAAACCTGGACAATTCTTCAAATTTTGCGGCATACTCTAACACTGAAATATTCCCTTACTTTAACTCAAGGAATTCAAGCTCCTTCTTGTTACGCACATCAGCAGGAAAGTACTTTCCCAAAAAGTCTTCTCTAAACACTTCCCATGTTACTACAATACCTTCCCCTTCAAGCCTTTGATGGGCATTTCCCCACCAAAACTCATCCTCTTCCGCCAACATGTGTGTCGCTAGTCTGACCTTCTTTTCATTAGTGCTCGCCATTGCCCTAAAAATCCTTTCAATCCCTTGTAGCCAATTCTGCGCACCTTCCGGATTGTACCTCCCCTTGAACGTATGCGGGTTGTTCCTCATAAACCTGTCTAGACGGAGCTCATCTGCTGCCCTTGCTGGTTCTACTGTCCTTGTAGTGCATTGTTCAAGGCTTGAGCTATTACAATCATAGCATTTGCAATCACTTGATTCTTTCTTCCAGCCATTTCTTATCTGCATTCTGCAAAATCAGGAAATAATTAGAATTTAGGCATCCAGTGTTATATACACTTGTCACCTACAAGTTAAAATATCAATTAAGAATCCTAGGTCGGATGGACCGACATGCTCTGATACCAACTATGTAACACCCTATTTCCCGTCGATAATTTTAAATAAAGGCAATATATAAAATAATAAGGATGTTACACATCTCAAACTTCATCCATCATAGATCTTAAACAATGTCATTTAATAACGTAAAGTAGAGAAATAGAATATTCAAAGGTCATAATGATTAAGCCCATGCTGGTTTTGTTTTCTCTTTTCAATGATTCATAAATAATAAAATAGCAATATTCCCATAATAAAACTCATAATGTAATAAAGGTTCAATCGTCGTCCCCAACCCTAGTGTTACAGAAATAAGAGCTCGTAGCGACTACATTTTATTCTCAGCTAATAAATAAAGGACTTATAGGAAACATCTCTCGTGTCCACCTTCTAAACGTCCCACGGCTACTCCTCGCCAACATGAGTGTTTGTACTCAAAGTAGATCCACCATACATGAAATAACACAACAACATAAGGGGTGAGAAATCTTGCTACAACATAATAATAGGGACAAGCACACACATTAAATAATATAAAAAAAATCACCATCATCACTTCACTCTCAACAATTACTTATATTCTCTTCAGTTCACATATCACACCATCTCATCATTTTCTCACTTCGAACATCAAGCATAAACATCATTACATAAATTCATATGGACTCTCCTAAGGACCTACATGAGCGTGGTACCACTCCTACTCTCCATTTTTCCAGAGTTATGTTACTGGACTTTTCTCATCACAGTTTTCCAGAGATATGTTACTGGACTTCTCCATTAGTCATGCACTCCATCAGTCTTAGACTCTATATGAATGCATAGAAATAAATTTGACAAGTAGCACAAGTAAACACATATTCAAATAATTCACATATTAATGCAAGACTCCCACTAATATGCACGACTCTAATGCAAGCACACAAATCAACTTTACTCTCATTATCATTATATTTTATATGTTATCAACTCTCTTGCTCATATAAACATTTAGCATCATTACTCTCCTCCTCATCAAATTCCGCATCTATACATCTTTGTTATTAACATCTTATGTGTATATATACATACATATTCTGTCTTCATCCTCGACATTATTAATCACCATGAGTTATACATCTATATCGCCCTAGATTTCTCCTCCTATTGTTTAACTACTTCACCCTTTAGGCTCACTATTATTTTTGGAAGGATTACTTCGAATTACGCTTAAACTCACTCCCTCATTTAGTTATATAGTTTAGGACCATTAATTTTACCTCTCACATTAACACCTTCTTAACTCGCTATTATTTCCTAGAATGTTTTAAGGTCCATTGAAAGGGTTGTGCTGAAGTTCCAGGAAAAACGCAGCATGACTCAGGTACAATAATTTAACAATAAATCAAGTTGTAGAAGTCTAAAATGATCCAAACTAAAACAAAAATAAATATAACATTCATATCTACATTTTCCATGAAGAAACCTAAATCCAATTCGGTACAGAGAAGGGTGGAAAGATTGGTTTTCCTGAACCTAGGTGGATTGCATGACCGTGCTGACCCCTGTGTAGTATTTTGATCATAACTCACGTTGTGGAAGTCTTATGGAGGTGAGACCAAAGCCATTGGAACTATAGAATTCATACCTACAACTTTCATGTTTACACCAAAACCCAGTTCGGAACTGAAATGGGTGAAAAACACCCATAAGTGGGCGCTAGGCGCCATGAACAAGAACTTGAGGCGCCAGTTCTCGGGTTGTGGACGCTTGGCGCCCTTACTGCAGTGCAGAGCTGCGATGTCTCCGTATTCTATGTTTTTGAGCTACGGGAATGCTTCTAAGTCGCCCAAAATGTCCACTTTCAGAGCCCTTATGATCCTACACTGATATGAAACATTACCTACGGTTACCCTAACATCCAAACACTACTTTCTTACACAATTTATCTAATTGCATCACTCTTCACATAATTAAAGGCTCTAATCAATTACTCTAACTTTTTCGTTTTGAATTTTAATCTTTCAACTACAATTATGTTTCTTAAACAGCAACATTATGTAACATTCACATTCAACATCACCAAAGTTCTCATTTTCTCTAATCCCTCTACAACCCTAAAACATAAAGATTAAGCCCTAGAGATGAAGAGATTCTCCCCCTTACCTCGAATTCGTTGGTTGAAACCTCTTGTTTGGCTTGCTTGCAACTAGGGTTTGTTTTCTTCTCTGATTCTCTCTTTTCTCCTTTCACGTTCAGCCAAAAAGAAAACTGACCAATCTATTTCCTAATGTTCTACACACACACACACACACACACACAAATATATATATATTCGGGCCAACACTCGTCTTAAACTCTTCTAGTGATGATTACTATTCTTTTACTCTTTCCCACCCCCACTTATTTAAATCTTACTTTTTGCACACCTGTCACCCTTTATCTATTTTTTTGTTTGTTTTGAGTCTCTTTCACCTAATTTAATTCCTTAAGCCACTTCTTGCTCAACATTATTACTCTAATCATTTCTCATCACGACTCACAACATAAATTACATGACAACAACAATAATATCAATCCATTCACTTACTCACTACACTTAACATAATAATATTAAACTTAAATTAAAGTGGGGTGTTACATGTTACATAAGTCAGTTTTTCTGCATTCCTCGATTGCCTTCATTCTTTTATTTTCTCTACATTATTATACCTACTGATATAAGTTTAGACTGAAAGAAATGTAGCTATTCAACATAGTTATAGAATAAAGCCAGAGATAAAATAATTAACTTATGTTAAAACCAACCTTGCAGAAAATCGAAGAGGAGTATGTTTCAAGTTCTATATTCACTGGAGGATGTAACACTGGTGCACATGATGTAATGGGTAAATTATTAATCAAAGAAATTACACTCGAATAAACATAGCCGCTCGTGAACAAGCAAACATAAGACGGAGAAAACAAGGTCCTTAACGAAAGCATCAAAACAGTTTCGCTGCTATTCCAACGAATACATAAGAGATTAAAAAAACAGAAATAAAATCAATGAATTAATAGATGGAAAATAGAGAAATAACACATGGTGGAATCATATACCTGTAGTGGAAGAATGGTGATAGCAATGGAATGATCGATCGAGTGGGTAAAGAAGCTAGCGACGACAAAGAGAAAAACTTTAAACCCTAATCACAAGTTTATCTGCAGCCATAATATATAAAATTCTGCTCTTTACCCAACAAAAGTTGCTCATTCCCAACTGAAATGACCAAAATTCCCCTGCGTGAGTTAACTCACCCTGCGTGTTGTTTTAAGGCCATGTAGAACCTCATTTCTTCATATCCAATCTCAAATCTCTCTCAAATTACCCAAATCTGAAATTCCTTCAACTTCAAATCAAACAACACTCCAATAACAAGTAAGTTTTCACTTAAATTATGTTAGTATGATAGATTTTTTCACTTCAAATCTGCATGTTTATGTTGTAGTTATCAGTTTTAGGGTTTATGTATAATTTGCATTCCAAGTGTTTGATGAAATGTTTGAATGAGTTTTTCATTGATTATTAAATTTTTTTATGGTGTAGGTATGTTTGAAACAATGACCGATTTGTTCAGTGTTAGCATATGCTTCAATCGTGGAAATCTTCAGATGTTCAAGGTTCGGTACATTAATGTCACGTTAAAAGGTCTCAAGGATCAACTGGATGAAATCAACCAAGGACTCAATCCTAGAGACACAAGGAGGGTGAAATACATTTTGTATGAACGTCCAACGTTGGACGATGGGAGAATTCGATGTGATAACATATATAGTTGATTCTGCATAATACATGTTGTTTTCAAAGGGGCTTGCAAATCACTACCTAACTTTTGAAAGGAACAATAAAACTTCCGAGTGAATGCTTGAGAGCTGTTGTTTAACAGGTTTGACCTTATCCAACATTCGCCCGGAAGTTGTATGTTTAGGTAGTGTAGTAAAAATTCAAAAGATTAAAAGAACACAACATGTATTATGCATAATCTGGTATAAGTTATTATACCAGATTCCTTCGTATAAGATGAGTGTCACAGAATGAACATCATTCTTTATGTGATGACTCGTCTTATACAAGGGAATTCGATGTGATAACATATATAATGGATTTTGTAGAATACATATGTTTTGTTCTCTTCATTCTTTTGAGGAGAATGTAATGTTGATGAAATTAAAACTAAATAAAATTGTGTATTTGTTTAATTGATTTTGTGTAATTGTGTAACTTTATTCGATTTTATAATACACAATTTTTATTCGAATTCACGCTGGGTTTATTTAGTCTTTATTCGAATTTAATTATTCAATACGTAATTTTTAGGGGAAGTGATACATTAGTTATACACTTTGTTTGACAATACATTAACTATACACATACCTATTAAAATAAAAAAAAATGATAATTGGACACACAAATTTTTTAACACAATACAAACATCATGGGTAATTTGATATTTCAACATTAAAAAGGGGTAATTTTGTAAATTCCAATTTGTCCACTTCTTTCTCCTTTCCCACCGTCTTCTCTTCTCTCTTAGACCACCCCCACCCACTTCTCTCTTTTCTCTTTTCTCCCTCGTCGCTGAATCGATCAACCACCGTCGCACTGCCGTACTCTGATCTTCTCGCCACCACCATCACGCCATTCTCACCTCCACCGTCACACCGCTATCACAACCACCTCATCACACCGTCCCCACCACTATCTTCTTTAGATCCTTCATCACTACCACCACATCGTCTCCAACCACCGTTTCCCTTTATCGTTCTCAACCGTCATTTCAAGAACAGATCTGTGTGACAACAAGGTTTTCAAGGCCGATCTCGTTTTCAATCAAAGACGGCAGTTGTCGAAGAAACAATTTTCTAGTGATTCATCGACGTCGTCACCAGTTATCTCATAGATGGAGACGACGATAAAGGTGATCAGAATGGGTGGATTTTATGAATAGTGCATAAGGTGTCTGTATTGTGTTAAAAAATTTGTATCCAATTATCATTTCTGATTAAAATAAGACTATTACTTTTTCCACCCAATAAGTTTCTCACGTCTCTATTTTTTTCTTCAAAATACCCTTTGTTTGGAATCTAGAAGTCGAATAATATTTCGGCTTGTGTAATCTGAAAACTTGTATTTCTAAGATTTATTGAACAACATTGATTTACAGAACAACATTGACATATAATATTAAGAAAACATAATTGAAATGAGCAAAAATTGAAACAAAAATGTAAAGACACAAAAACGAATCATTTTATTAATAGATAATATATTTTGTAGTACATTTATATTAACATTAAAGCTTATTACACAAAATTACTTAACGTCTAATGTTAAACATGTGGTACAAGAAGAAGATGGAAGGAGGAGGTTGGGGTAAGGTTTGTTTCCTCTATAGGACAAAGGAGACTTTGATGGTCAAACTTACGCCCAGACAAATCAACCTTACACACAAACAGATGGTGCAAATTTGCAGAGTGGCACGATGTTCGTTGAGTGTTCAAACAATTCCTAAAACACTAGAGTAGCCTTTTTGTATGAAAGGTTAATGATGGAATCACATTTTAGAAGAAAAGAGAAGGAGAGAATGGGATAGGATGGAATGAGAATATGTGAAGGATTGGTGGTATTTATAGAGGAAATTTGTGAAGGATGGTACATAGAGTGTAACAGACCATTAATCACGGTAAAAAGGTATGGTAATACTAGTCTGACCAACAATGAAACTGGTATGACCAAAGAAAAACGTGTTCAATGATATAGTCTTATTCAGCAAGTAATCGTCCAACTCTAGGTTCGAAATGATGTCACGTTCTCCGGAATAAAGGATCAATTGGCCGTCAACTCAACCACAGAGACTCAAGGAGGGTGGTTGGTGTTGAGTATCGATGTCCATCGATCGACTCAGCCGTAAGAGTGCAGTTCACTCAGATGAAGCTCGGGTACGACGATAACGTGAGAACCATGTAATCGATATTTGGGTAACAAGCTAGTGACGACAAAGAGAAAAATTTGAACCGTAACGACTTCTAAGACATGCATCGATTGAGTGGTTTCAACTTTGAATCATATTCATATGTTCTCGATTGGGTATTATACCAGGTTTCACATGTTTTACTACAACTTTTACTTTTCTTTTCTCCAAAAAAAACTGAAATTAAAAAATATACCACACTAATTGTTTAAAATCATATATTTAGTTTTTTTTTTGTTGAGGTACACATTAGTTTTAGTATAGGGTAACCTAAATTATACATTAGTCATAAATTTATACTCAATAAAAACTATTGAGTAGAATAAGTTTTTGATTCTTTTTGTCAAAAATAAAAAAAGAAATCGATCCCTATTAATATAACAAATTTCGCTTTTAATCCTAAAAGAAACTGATATGTTTTCATTTTCATAAAAAATAAAAGAGACTGATATGTTTGCATTTCCATAAAAAATAAAAATCAGCTTGCAGTTTTAATTCCTACTTAATTCAAATTTGTTTGATTGTTCTTAAACTTTTAAAGTTTTGAATTAATTTTTTAAACATGTTTCGGACGTTTTTTTCTTTTTGAGGAAAAACATGTTTCGGACATTGTAAACGTTCATTCTTTTAATACAGAGAAATGATATTTAAACAACCATTTTTTGACAATTATTGTGTTTAAAAAACGTTCATTCTCTTTCATACTCACATTATGTTTTTACTTTCTCTCTATTGGTTTAGTTTTTGTGTCAATACCAATTTTTTTTATAGAATTTTGGTTGTCTCAAAAGTTGTCATGTAAATGGATGTTCAAATAACATAACTCTTTAATATACTGTTATAGAATGTTGATCATTTTTCTCTAAAAGAAATGCTGATCCTTCTGAAGTGAATTTCATTTTCAATCCTAAAAAACTAATATGTTTGCATTTCTATAAAAAAAAAAAAAAAAAACCTGCATTTTTA
>Ga0228710_1011911_pt1 | contig 11008 bp, 12 predicted proteins | sample MedpolnodulmetaG_FD_177995 | JGI IMG/M metagenome (GOLD analysis project Ga0228710, IMG submission 177995) | Root nodule microbial communities from Medicago polymorpha collected in Santa Monica, California, United States - pink nodules | ecosystem: Host-associated > Plants > Roots > Nodule... | reverse complement strand
TGAAATTCACCGCACACCACACTGCTGGCACTTCAAGCGCCGTTTCGTGCGTCACGACAACGCCGGCCACCCCGTGCCATTCGCCCATCAGAGTGCGCCAGGCGTTCACGTCAGAAAGCGGAACGCTTGGGTTTTCCAGGCTCGCTCGCGTTTCCGCGGCGGCTTTTCTAAATGGCCACATTAAACCACCGCAATTTTGAAGTTGGGATCTTCCCAGGGAGAAGGCGCTGGAGCGCCAGCCGATGACCGCAAGTGCAGCCCGAGGCACATGATTAGCGCGATTGCGCCATCTATCTTATTTTCTGGCCGCTCTTTGCGCGGGTAGACGTTCTCTTTTGCGTCGTAATGGCCGACGACATTGCCAATCATCCACGACAGCGGGTCGCGTGGACCGTAAGGGTGGGCGATCTTTCCGGAGCGCATAAGCGCATCGAGTTCTTTCGTCGGCTCCGAGAAATTCTGAACGGTCTGACGATACTCAACGACGTTGGCGCCTTGCTCGGCCAAGTGGTTGGCCATTTGTTGCGCCTGCCATGGATCGTAAGCCACCTCCAGGACGTGAAAGCGACTAGACAAGTCAAGGATGTCTGCCTCGATGCGATCGATGTCGATCACATCGCCTGGTGTGGCGATCAGCTTGCCTTCAGCTTCCCACCCACGGTACGAATCGTTGCGGCTTTCTATGATTGCCTGCTCCGGCACGTAGAAGCGAGCGAACGGGTAAACCTTGTCGCCGCGCTCGAACAGCGCCACGGCTGCCGCAATATCGACCTTTGAGGCAAGGTCGACGGCTATGCGGCACGGCTCACCAGCGAAGTCCTCAATATCGATCTCTTCGTCGAAGCATCGATCCCAAGCGCGCATGTCGTAAAGCGCCTCGTTCGTCTGGATCCAGACGTTCAGGTGCTTCGTCAAAAAGTTCGCCTGAGACGCTGGTGACGACATCGCTTTGCGGCAAAGCGCAGCTATGTGCTCCGGCTCAACGGATATCGCGTAGTTCGGATTGGCCTTGCGCCAGGTCGCCTCTTCGGTCCAGTCATCGTCTTTGTCGATCGTGTAGATGATGCCGAAATAGGTGTCGTCCTGCGCCGTGCCTTTCAGGATGTTGATTGTATAAGCGCGGTGCTCGTAGCAGATCCCGGTCTTGTCAGCGCCGGCTGTTGTGATGGCCCAGACCATCGACTGGTTGCGCTTGCCAGCGCCTGTTTCGATGGCGTCGTAAACGCCGCGGTCTCGGTGGGCGTGGAGCTCGTCGATTAGGGCGAAGTGGACGTTCTTGCCGTCGAGGGAGTCGGCGTCAGCGGAAAGCGCCTCGAAGTAGCTATTCGACCGCATTTGAATGATGCGGTGGGCCTCTACATCGATGCCGAGTGCTTCGCGCAATGCCGTGGCTCGGCGAAGCATCGCCTGCGCAGCCGAAAACGCGACCTTGGCCTGATCTCGGGTGCGCGCCGCAGAGTAGACCTCAGCGCCACCCTCCCTCTCACCAAAACCGCAATACAACGCCGGCCCGTCAGAGAGGGTTGTCTTGCCGTTACCTCTGGGCACCTCGGTGTAAGCGCGCCGGTAGCGTCTCTTGCCGTTGTCGTGCCGTAGCCAGCCAAATGCCGTGGTCAGAATAAACGACTGCCACGGCTCAAGTGTAAGATTCTGCCCAGCAAGCGGCCCTTTAATGTGCGGCAGCATGCAAGTGAATTTACAGACAAGCTCGGCGGCTCGGTGGTCAAAATGGTAAACCCAGCCATCCGCGCTTATCGAGCGGGCAATATCATCCAACTGCCGTTGACACGCCTGCTGAACGTACTCGCACGCTGGGATGCGACCTCCAACCACATCAAGAGCATAACGGTAGCCGGCCGCAACGTGCGGATACTTCTCGGCATCAATGTCATATCGCATGAGCTCACTTGAAATCCGCGAACGGGTCCGCCTCCGGCTCCTTGGCGCCTGGCGCCTGAACCTTGCTTCGGTCGGTTGGGCTGAAGCCGAGTTTGGCGAGTGCGGCGATCAGTTTGGAAATGCCGCCGCCGTCGATTGCGTTCTTGCGAAACAGCGCCATTAGCTTGACGGCGATCTCGAGCATCAGCCGGTCTGCGTCGGTGAGCCAAAAGCCGTAGCCGGCGAGCTCATCCCAGAGCTTCCGCTCATCAGCGTCGAAATGTTCAGGGGCCGCGCCCACCGGACCATTCGGCCTCGGCTCGTTTTTGCGCGCGGCTTTGCGCTGCGGATCTTTCTTGAAGGCGCCCTTCAGTTCGAGGGCAGCCGTCGGCTTCCTCGGCCTTGCCATGGCACCAAACTCCGATTTTGAATTTTGCGGACGTGAATTTTTTCTTAGGCCGCCGGTTCGCGGCGGAACGGGTCGAGCGATGTTCCGCGCCCCTCCCCATTGCGCTCCTCGCGCTGCTTGGCGCTGTTATGGTGATGAGCACAAAGGGACTGGAATGGACCGGACCAAAAGAGTTCTTCACTGCCGCGGTGGGGCGTGACGTGGTCACAAACGGTTGCAGCTTCGACGACCTCATCCTCAAGGCACATGACGCACAGGGGATGAGCGCTCAACTGCGCTTCTCTGATCGATCGCCAACGCTTGGTGCCGTACCAGGCGCGCCAGGGCGTATCGTACCGGCTGCGATCTGCATCACGCTTTCGCTCTTGTGTGGAGCGTTGGGATTGGGGGCGGAAGGGTTGGGCGCGTGTTGGCAACGTCGGAACCTGCGATTCCCGTCTGCGTTGTTCGTCAGTCAAAGAAAGATACCTTAAATGGCAGACGATAAGACCAAGACCGCAGCAGATCGCCGACTGGTCTCAGGAACCCAGAAGTACGAGGTCAACTATTTCGCCAAGAAACACGGTATCACTGCTGCGGATGCACGCCGTATTATTAAGCAGCATGCCAACGACCGTGACGCGGCCGACAGGGCGGCCAGTCGGCTGAAGGGATAAAAAATCAGCGTCGGCAAGATAGCTGAGCGGACCTCTGATTGATAAACGATCCGACTTACTGCATCCTCCGCGCGAACGCGGGGGAAATGATGTCGCTAAACCAGTTCCAGATAATCAAGTCTCTTGGCGAGGCGCTTTCGTGGTTTGAGCGGGAGCTCTCGTGGGGCGTTCCCGCCGCAGAGCTCAACCATTTGACTGGGCGTATCGGCGAACTCTACACCGCCATGTTCACTTACGGACAGATGGCGACGGAGGTGAACCAACGCGGCTATGACGTCGTCAGCGCCGGCGGCGAGCGCATCTCCGTGAAAACGATAACGTCTAGCAACCAAGTCGGTTTCAACCACAACACGTTCGAGTACGTCGACCGTGTTGTGGTTCTGCGCCTCAATACAGAGGACATGGCGATCGAGATCCTCTTAGATAAGCCCGCGAGCGACGCGCGAGCCTTCATGAGAGAGGACAAGGCGGGGAAATTGATCTTCCCGATCTATCGGTCTGCGGCTCAAGCCGATGACGTGTCCGTTACCGACTTACTGGTCACCAAAGAAGCGCAATACAAAGGATACATCATCAAACAGTACGAGAACGGTACCGTTCATGTAGAAAAGGACGCCGTTGTGCAGCAGCCTGCATTACCGATCTTGCGGCAATTCGCGGCCGAACTCCAGGTTGACCCGCTCAACAGTACCGGTTCGCCAAAAAACACCCGTTATCTAGGCGATCAGATCATTCGCAAGATTATTGATCTGCAATAGCGGCCAGCTCAACCATTGCTGGGAGCCGGCCGCATGATCGCCCGTCGCCGAGAGGAGGCAGCGCCAGGCAATGGGGATGAGGCAGTCCCGGCAATGCTCGCGAGTTTAAAACGTCCGCGGCCTGACAGCGCCTCAATGCAAAAAGGCCGCACAAGGCGGCCTTCGGGGAATTTAACCCCTTCAATAAAATACGACATGAGGATGCTACTTACCGGACATCACGCCGCGATTTTTTCTTCAGCCGACGCCGTTTCTACCCTCGCCGTCTCGTCGATGTCGATCAGCGCGTCAATTGCAGCGTCAATGAGTGACGGGCCACGCTTCTCTGCGTATGCAGGTCCCTGCCCCATAGCGACGCCAATCTCCTTCGCTGTCGCATCGGTGATCGCCATATCGAGCACGAGCGCATGGCGGCCGAGGTGACGGCGGAGATGATCAACATAGTCGAGAATCTCGACCTGCCGCACGAATTCGGGCTCTCGGCCGGCTGCCGCCGATATCTCGCCTGTCGGTTTCGGCCTTTTCACTCCGCCCACCCACTGTGGACCGGAAACCAGTCCATCCTCGCATCGCGTCGCCGGAAGCGGGAGCCGCTCAAATGGAATCGAGCCGTCGACTCCGAGCTCCTGTAGCATCGCGCGCCCTTCCTTAACGCCGAACCTGCCGTGCTTGTCCTTTGCGCTGGGGGCCTCTCGCGGCAGAGGTGCGTAGAAGTCGCCGATAGCGGGTTCGCCCGAGAGTGGCTTCAAATAGGGCTTTGCCGTCAACGGTGAGGCCACTGCGCCCCGCAGCTTCAAGTAAGCCCAGACTGGGGCATCAGACCTGCCCGGCGATGCTCCACCTTTCGGGCCACGAGCGCGTTCGACGGGGCGTAGTGAGCTGCCCTTGCCGGTCTTGCCCCACTCGATCAATCTACCGTCACGGAAGAGGAGATCGCCCAGCTGAGTATCAATGCCATCGTTTCTGTTCTTCTGGTGAGTCGGTGTGCAGTCCTTCCGTTCATAGACGTTGACGATCTCGTCCGTGAAATGCCACCGCTCCTTGTCGATGACGTCCCAGCCGACGGCAGCGAGGAGCTCCGCCTCCGAGGGGCGAATTTCAATAGTCGTCTCCGGGTCCAGATTGTTTTCCTCCGGCGTCTCAATTTCAGAGCCCGGAAACACCATGTTCTTCCAGTGGCGCAGGGCGAAAAGCCGCCGATAGTCACCGCGGTAGGCGAGTCGTTCAAGGGCCGGCCAAGCCAGTTGCTCCCGAGCAGACTTGTTGTCGTTCGCCGGCGTGATGGTGCGCTTCAGCTTGACGGCGACCGGCTCTTTTGTAGGGCTCGTTGACTGGCTGTGCTCCGCAAGGAGCTCGGACAATTTCGAGAAATCACGATGGCGGGGCTTCGTCATGCCTTGCTCCATTTCGGCTTAGGGTCAGGAATGTCACGGATGTCTTCTGATGCCTGGTTGATTACGCCGCCGGGGAATTCCATCAGCAGCGCGGCCTTCTCTCGAGCCAGTCTAAACGCACCCAGTCTGGCTTCCTCCGCTGCGGTTCGCGTCACGCATAGGCTGAGTTTGTATTCGCAATCCCTCCTGACCTTTTCCAACTCGGCCTCAAGGTCCGTTATCCGTTGCCTGAACGCCTCGATAACCGTGTGCGCGTCAGCGAGGCAGGCGCGGTAGTGTCGACCTTGATACTTCGGATCACGCGGGGCCATCTGGTCGGCGATCTCGATGGATAGTCGCCCTGGACCTTGTCGCTTCATTTCGCGCTCCACTGATGCTCGAGCAGCTTCATCGCTTCTCCTCCTCTATTCGGGGTATGGCGTTCCCAGACGCCTACCCCTCTGAAAGAGGGGCAAATGCCGGGAACCGGGGAATGCCTTTATTTTCAAGGGCTTATCCGTTCCCAAAAATCTTGGGAACGCTGGGAATGGGAATGGGAAATCGTTTCTTTTCAACTACTTAACGTTCCCATTCCCATGGAAATGGCCGTTCCCAGAAATAGTTGGGAACGGGGGTTGGCGGCTCCTAACGTGGCGTGCCCGTTGTGAAGTTGCCCAGCCCAATGGCGAAGATGCCACCTGGTACATCAAGCCATTTAGCGGTCTTTTCGCCCTTCGCAGCAGCGCGTACGATCTCACCACGCTCGAGCGCCTCGGTCGCCAATGCGTCCAGCCGTCCCTTGGCAATCCTGCGAAGCTCTTCTGGAAGGCGCTCGCGCATTTCAAAAAGCCCACTTGCCCCGGTCTTCGTGAACGGCGAGCCTGCATTGGCGGCAGCCTCAACCGCCACAACTAGCGCGGTGCGCAGATCATCCTGGGCAGGAGCCGAGGTGCCGAGCCCAGCGGTCTTATCAACGAGCAGGCCGGAATCGCTGCGGGCATAGGTACTCATGATGCGGCGAGCGGCGCCATTTGCCTTGACGACGCCGCCCAGAACAATCCGATTAGGCTGATACTGTATGCCCAGGGACTTGCAGGTGCGCTTCGCCCTCGCCTCATCCGCTGGCCACATTGCGTAAGCTAGTCGAAGTCCATCGACCAGCGCTGTACTGCCGCGGATTGCCTCACGAGCATCGCCAAGGCTCTCGATGGGCTTCTGGGTTTTCCGCATGTGATGCGACACGATCGTCGTCGCGCCAGTCTCCGTCGCCAACCGTGACAAGGAAGTGCACACAAATTGCCCCGCCGCAGGATCCTCGTTTAGCGGCAAGTGAGCAAAACTCGCGAGCGGGTCGAAAGTTATAAGGCGCAGGTCTGTGATCGACGCGAGCTCGTCGCAAATTCGCTTGAAGTCGTCGGTCTCAATCAGCCCCTGCTTGCGGTCTTCTTTCCAGAAGGCTCTGGCACCGCCTGCAGAAGGCAAGGGAACGACAATCATCCGTTTACCCGCGGGACTGTAGCGGTTGCCTTTCGTGTCGAGCGCGTCAATGCGGCGATGCACCTCGTTGGCGTCGTCTTCGCTCGTGATCATCACCGATGTTCCCTCGCCCACGACCTGGCCGCCAAAGATCGGAGTTGCGAATGGTCCGCCGCTGCCGAAGGCCACCCGGCGATGTAGCTCGAGAAGCGCGAAGCTTTTTCCGGTGTCGCCGGCCGCCGAGACCATGCCTGGAACGCCAAGCGGGATCACCCCATCGACGAGATATTGGACCGCTGGCGCTTCTCCCTTGAAACGGTCAACCGTCCATTCGAAGATCGAGAGCGCGCGAGGCTCGGCCGGAACCGGATCGTTGTCGTTTGCAGCCACAGGCGCTTTCTTGGCAAGCTCCTTGGCCACGAACGCCTCGACTTTTTCCGCGTCCATCTGCTGCGTGACGTCATGATGACGGCCGCGATGCTTCGTCGCGATTGCAGACAGATCAGCGCCGCCGTCGCGTGCCAATTGCGCGACGGTGCTTAAGGTGACGCCTTTGCCCGCTGTGAAACCTTTCCACCGCGCGGCAACGTCGCCTTTTCTGTATTTGGCGCCGCGAGCGCTCCATGCGTCGGCGATGGCGAATCCATCGACCCCCAGGGCGCCATGAACTGCCATTAGGACGTTGACCCAGTCTTGGTAGCCAATGTCTGGCGAGATAAAGCTCAGCAACTCCTCGACTTCGGCCGCGCCTGCAGGTGCATTGTCATTTGCCGGCGTGTAGTCATGCCGCAGCGGCCGCCTGGGCGATCTGACGATGTCGACCAACCACTTAGGGGCTTCGGCAACCTCTTCCATGAAGCCACTTGGGGTATGGCCTCCCAAGAACTCATAGAAAGTTCCATCTGCGAGCGTGCTGCCAGCGGCGATGACATAGCCGCCCTGCGCCCGTATATCGATGTCTGCAGGAAGGCTGCCTGTCGAGGTGGTTAGGCCATCCACATGTTTGAAGAGGAAGTGTGTTCCTCCTGTTGCCGTCTGCACGACAACGGTCGGCGGCAGCGGTGCGTGCTCGGCCTCAAGGGCTGCGAGACTGACGTCGCCGTGCTTGCCTTCCTTCACGTCCACGTCGAGCGCGAAGAAGCCTGTTTTCTCGCCCGTCGGGATGCCGACCAACGCATCTGGATTCCGCCGCCACCATTGGCGCACGATCTTTTCGTTCGTGCTCGCGCCGTATAGACCATTTGATGTCAGTGGGCTTTTTGGGCCGTACACTCTGCCCGTGTGTGGATCCAATTCTCCCGAGACGCGGCAGGGAAAGACGGGAATCCCGGCTGCGATGTATTCGAGCGCGACGGCAAGGTTATCCCCGATGGATGGTGTTTCGGAGTTAGGCTGAGCGGCGGCTGTGGACGTCGGCAAGCTGGCCTCCAAGTGCTGATGTTGCTGCGGCAGTGATCTTTTCTGCGATTGCCGGCTGAAACGACGCGCAGTGCTGTCCGCCCACATTGGGCGCTATCGTTCTACGAGTGCCGTCGGGGAATTCGCGAAGCAGAAGGCCGTACAGACGCACGTCGCCGAGTTGAACCGTGAAGCGGGCGAGTGTTCTGGCGCCGCCAGGTGACGGCGGCCTTTCGACCGCCGTAATAGACTGGATGATGGGGTCCATCAGGCAGCCTTCGCTGAGCGAGCCGCTAGCTCGTTTACCTCGGCCTCGTACTCTTTCTTCCAATCCTCCAGGGTGGCGTACACGTTGCCGTCACCGTCGTAGATGCCTCCGGCGGGGTCGATGATGACCGCATATTCGTCATTGCTGTCGCCATAGCCTTCGAAGATCGGATAATTTCCAGAGGGGCAAAGGCGCCATGCGATTACGGATCGATGCTTGTATTGAAAAAATCCGTCTTCCCAGCGCTCGGCGAACACAGCGATAAAACCAGGGTTGGCTGGGATTACCGGGATAAAAAGCTCAGCAACGTCCGAGTAAAGTTCACAAATTTGCTCGCCGCCCGTCGAAAGAAGGAGTCTTGTCTTACCGTTTCGAAGCGAAGTGAATTGAATAACGTGCGCGGGATTGATGTTCAGTCCTTCTTTGGTGGTGATGATAGGCATTATTCCTCCTCTCGCCGGCGCGCGGCCGGTCGGCAATGGTTGATGATTGTGGTGTGTTGCTGGGGAACTAACGGCGTTGGCAGGCTAGAGGCAAGGTCTAGGCGGCAGTCGCGCGAGTGACTCTGTTGTCATTGGCACACCACGTGGAGGTACGGGCGCGTTCAACTACCCAAGCATCCAGGTCCGCGGTGTTGTAAACCACGCTCCGGCCCAACTTATAGAACCGGGTCCGCCTCCGAAGCAGCGGAGCTTGTCGAGGGAGCTTTTCGAGAGGCCGACGTAAGCCGCTGCCTCTTTTACGCGAATGTTTTTCAAGGGCATCTCCTTTGTTTCAAGTTGATGCCTGCAGTATGATGGTTTTTACGTTTTAATCAGCCGCACGAACTTCGAACCTTGTTCGGTCGCTCATTCATAGTCTCGAGACGCCCCTTTCGCCGCATTCCAATCGGCGACACATCTCTGGACATGTCTCTCGCTGTACCTGAAGTGCTCAGCAGTCTCCCGAACAGCCGCCTCGTATGTGTTGCCGTCGCTTTGCAGCTTTCCAACCATCTCGGAGATGTCAAGCCATTCGTCTGGCAACTCGCTGCCTCCTTTTCGGAGCGCTTTAGCACTCCCTGGAGGCAACGCAATCCGCTCGATCCATTCGGCAGCGAGATAGCGGATCGCCCTATCATCTCGATCGGCGCGTAGAGCCGCAATAAGCTTTTGCATTGCCTCTTCCGCGCGTCCTTCTGAAATGGCGGCCTCTATCGCGGATGCGGAAAGGCTGAACGGTTTCGGTAAGGGTGCCATCACTTCCGCCCCATCGCTGAGATAATCTTGTTACCGATTTCATCCGCCGCACGTTTAAGCGGATCAACATCGAGGTGGGCATACCGCTGCGTGGTCGCGGCTTGAGTGTGACCGAGCAGCCTTCCAATAATGGGAAGGCCGAGGCTGCCGCCGACGCCGACGCTTGCAAAGGAATGGCGGAGGTCATGTAGGCGCGCACCCTCTATCCCTGCACGCTTGAGAACAGCCTCCCACGGTTTGTTGAGATCCGCTCTGGGTTTCTCGTCTTCCGTTCCGGCCGAACTGCCAGCGATCACATATTTTCCAATGCGCGGCAGCCCTTCAAGGACGGCAATGGCCGCGGCCGACAACACGACGGTCTTCTTTCCAGTTTTCGAATCCCCAAGGAATAGGACCCCGCGGTCAAGGTCCACTTCCGTCCACCTCAAATCGAGAATTTCTCTCCGCCGAGCTCCAGTTAGCAATAGCAAGCGGATCGCCGCAACGGCGTGCGGGCCGTACACTGTCCTTCGGTTCTCTGGCTTGGGTGCGTTACGCGCCTTGGCTTTATTTACGTCCACCTCGTACGGCAAGCCAATCGTCTCAGCCTCATTGAGCGCATCCCCCAGCGCCGAGAGTTCTGCAGCCGTCAAAAATCGCTCTTTCTTATTTTCGCGAAAGCGTTCGACTCGCTTGGTTGGATTGTGACCGTCCGGCACCAGGCCGACCCCTTGCGCCCAATTGAACGCCGCCGAGAGCACAGCCAAGGCGCGGTTCGCTGTCGTCTTGCCCGAGTTTCCATTCCTACGCTTGCCACGGACGATGCCAGATTGGAGCCGCGCAACATCCGCAGGCGTCACTGCCGACGCTCGCATGCTGCCGATCGCCGGCTTAATGTGCTTTTCGACTACGATTCCGTATTCGGTCTGCGTTTTAGGTTTCCGCTTCGACGCAACATGGTCGCGTAGGTACGCGTCGACAACCTCGGCCAAAGTCAGCGAGGCGCGCTCCGCTGATCTTGCCCCTGCCGGGTCGGCGCCGAGCGTGACACGTGCCAATGTTCGCGTTGCTTCGTCGCGGGCGGCCTCCGGAGAGTGCGTGGCAGGCGTGCCAATCTTAATTCGCTTCTTTGCGACACCGCGCCCGCCAGCGCCTGGTCTGTATTCCAGAATCCACGACTGCGCCCCGCTCGGCATGACCTTGAGACCGAAACCCTTCACACTCTCGTCGTAATAGATGACCGGCTTTTCCGCCGGCTCGATCGCAGAGACGGCCTTTCGCGTCAGTTTGATTGTCGGCATCAATCCCCCTATTGAGTCGCCACCGAGTCGCCACCAAATATGAAACACAAGGAAACTTGAGGTGAAACTCACTGGGATATATAGGCCAAAACGCCTGAAAAATAAAGGGTTCTTGACACAGGCGGAAATTCGGCGCAATTCAAGTATGCTGACTTTTAATCAGTAGGTCCAGGGTTCGAATCCCTGCGCGCTCACCATATAATGGCAAATCATATCAACAGGTTGCGAACATTCCTTGCCATGCGATCCAGGCTGGAATTGCGATACTCACTGC
>Ga0228710_1011907_pt1 | contig 11013 bp, 4 predicted proteins | sample MedpolnodulmetaG_FD_177995 | JGI IMG/M metagenome (GOLD analysis project Ga0228710, IMG submission 177995) | Root nodule microbial communities from Medicago polymorpha collected in Santa Monica, California, United States - pink nodules | ecosystem: Host-associated > Plants > Roots > Nodule... | reverse complement strand
AAAAAAAAAAAAAATCATACAAATTATCCATGATGACTAGCTATTAGGTTATTGCTAGTCATTAGGTTGATGACTTCCCATTTATAAGTTATGTTTAGACTTTATCACATTCAATTCAATACGAGATTTTTAACACGCTTTCCTTACACCTAAGATTGGACTTTTAGAGCGTGATCCGAATAATCCGATAGTGATAGTGTGATCTAATAGTAAATGGTTCGATGAATCTTAAATAGGTTCAAATATTATCTTATAATTTGAGTTAAGTATAACTCGATCCACAGAAAACCAATTTGTATGAAAATTACGCCTCCACTTCTAAACTTATCTTCAAGTCTTACCTCTTGAACACTAATTAACAACTAGTTTATCAGATTGATGTATAATTTTCATTTGTTTGATATGATATGATTTTCTAATGGAAAGATGGAAAAGGACATATAGAAAAAATTGAAAGGTTTTGAGATGTAGAAAGTCTAATGAAGAATAAGTGGTGGGGTTGTGTCCGTGTCAAACATGTCTGAAGATACAAAAAACACAGCCTTTCAAATCTTTGCCAAATCATATTCCAATACGTACACATGTGTCCACTCACATACCCTTCTCTGAAAAAGGAAAGAAACTTGTAATTATAACTTCCATTTACCACATTACATTCTCTAGTTAATTTCTCCACTTGCTCTCACCAGTAACTTCAACTACAGTCTGTCTTACTCATGAAAAGACCCTCCCAACTCCCTCCACAATAGGGCTGTTATATTTTGCATCCTCTTTTGCCCTCTTTCCTTTCTTTACTATAACATTTTTTGTGTTGTTCCTCTGACTCAATACAATTCTTAGCACAAAAGAGGGTGTATCCAAAAAGTGAAGTAGATTTTTAATTTCCTTTTCTCAAGCCTAGCTTTTGTTAAATAACAAATTAAAATGATCTCATATCGTCCATCCATAAATACACGTGCACTTAAATTTATGTAGGAATTCATAGAAAATTAAAGGGATCACTTATAACCAGAGTTTTCAAGTAGGATGGTTCGGTCTAACTCGGCTCAGTGAGGCATAGTGCATAAATAGACTAAATTGATTCGACTTGGTTGTTATATGGGTTTAAGATATTGAGTACACCCCAAGCATACTAAGTTGCATAGGCCAATGAACTGGCTCGATCCATTTTTCAATATTACTATTTTTATTTAAAAATTAAATTGAAAAAGAAAAGAGCTGAAAAATAAAGCGGAATGTGTTTTTTTTCCTAGATGAAGGGGTAAACCACTAAAATTAAATTCACACAATTGTGAAGTCTCAGGTTTGAACCTAGGTCATGACGTCCGGCCTTACATTTCGCAATTTGCCAGTTGAATTAGGACTTCTAGAACGTGTTTTTTTGATAGGGTAACGCAGAATGTGTAAACATCCTAAATACATACCACATATGCACATAACTAAATAAAAACAGTCTCATAAGTTCTAACTCAACTGACAAAAATACCGAAATTGTTAGGTTGGACATCGTGATCGTAGTTCGAACCTTGACACCTCCACTTTATGTGTGTGAATTTACGATGACTTTGTCATTTCTTCTATCTACCAAAAAAAAAAAAACACCAATGATATGTTGATTGAATCATATATAAATCAATTCAAAATACATACTACAACATAAATAAACATGTCATTGTAAACATAGTAAAATGGTATTTAAAACATTCATCAAATAAACATCCATACAAAATTTTAGTTTAATATTGTTTTATAAATTTAAATGGGTTAGACCTAAACTTATTGAGTCACTCCAACCCGATCTATTTTTTATCGGAAAAATCCAGCGTTGCTTTGGATTTTTTAAATCACTCAGTGTTTTTTTATAAGTTACGCTTAGACTTTAAGCATTTGGCTCGACAACATCGATTTAAGACTATCTCACAAGACTTCATCTCCAGGGCCGGACTCTAGGGGTGCAAACAACTCAATGGAGCTAGACCTCCCCAGTGTATGGGCCTAAAAAAAAAGTAGTACTACTAAGTAGTACCCCACTAAAAAAAAATTCCTTATGAGAACTCTGATTAATATCGTACGTATTTCTCTCTTCTGACACCAGTACCATACCACGCGTTCCATCACAAACACATATTTTCACTTCAAAATTCTCTTTCTTTTCCTCTCTTCAGATATAAATCTTCATTCTTTGTTCTAATTTTACACATTATTGCACTCTTTTTCTTCGTTTTTTGGGTGTACCGCATATATACGGCACCTTGTATTTATCTTTTAAAAATTTTAAATAAAACATTGTTCTTTAAAAAAAGTACATTTTTATTTTATTACGGGTCTCTTTTCACTTACAGAGCCGAGCCTCCGGATTCGTAGGAACCGCCATGTTCATCTAACAAGTATTCATTTTAGAAAAGTAGGTTTCATTTTAAGTATTGAACAACCATTTATGTGAAAAAATTTTGGAACAACCATAAATTTACAAAGAAGAATAGGTATTAACACGGAAACCAATGCAATAGAGTGATAAACTAAAAACATAATATGAGTATGTGAGAGAAAATTATCATAAAAGTTATCATAAAATAGTTGTGCAAATATTATTTCTCTTTAAAAATATACCATTTAAAAAAATTCTACACAAGCTTAAACGACTACCTGAAAATAATTGTGCAAATATCATTTATCTTTAAAAAAAATACCATTTAAAAGAATTCTACACAAGCTTAGATGACTACCTGAATAGTGATATATAAACACCCCAATTTTTCCAACATCAATTCAACACATCATATTTTCACTATATCTCTCTTTTTCTATCACATCACTAATATATACGATCACGTTTTCTATCTCTTTCTCTCTCAAGTTATATAATGGATTTTGGGTATCTATTAATTGTTTTCCATAAAATAATAAGTAGTGAGGGCACTGCACTCCACCGGTATACACCGTTCTGTAAAAGAAATGATATACTCTTCCATCTCTACTAATAAATCACTTCCATGGCAGCAACTGATATAAAATAAGACTTATATATAAAATAAGACTTATCTAAAACGATCTAAATTTGCACTTAGCTTATATAAGAATCTCTCCCTGATACAACTTTCATGGCCAAGTGGCTAAACATTATGCTTATGTGAATATGAAAACAAGATATTAACTTCACACACAAAAAATGAGCTGAAATATTACTAAATAAATGAGATGGAATAGGTGTAGAAGCATGGTAGAGCCTAGCAAAAATTAAAGAAATAGTATTAATTTGGAATTGATGAATGAAGATTGAAGAGGATGATTACATTGAACATATGACCACTCTATAAAAAAAATTATAAGGTACGTAGCAAATATAACCAATTATTTAATTTGCTCAAAAAACTAACTTTTAACTATTTTATACAATATTAAATTAATTCTAACAAATCTCAAACCATCTCTAACAGAAGGTTGTCTAGTAGATGTGGTGAGGGAATGGAATTAAAGAGTGAAGTGATAAATAGGTTGATGATTCAATTTTCAATGGAAAATGAAAAAAAAATGCAGAAACTTATTTCAACTGCACGAAATTTGAATGTTTGGATTTGATTAGAGACAAAGAGCTATAGTAGATCTTTCAAAAAAAAAACCTATAGTAGTTACTCATACTCTAACTTGAGGTATGAATGTTCAAGATTTGGTGCAGGATATGTTCTAATATTATATTATACTGTTATATTTGATATCATTCATTCATAAGAACTTATAAAGTAGCTAGGCTATATTTTTTATAAACTTTTTTCGCATCTTATATTTAATTCACACTTGGTTAAATTTTCTTCAATAAAGTTTCGTGAACATAACTAAGTTGATAAGGACAATACATTCTTAGATGCAGGAGTCAGGGTTCAAACTTCGAACACCCCACATATTAATCTAAAAAAATAAATAAAATAAAAAATTCCTCAATAGATTACTCTACATCAACTTTCACTATCTTTTTGTATCTTCCAATGTCTCCCTGTCTCCGTTTTATCATGGATGAGTTTAATAGCACCCTTTATCCCCAAGGAATGTATGAATGATATGAAGAATCTTACGTGTATGATGTAATTGGTCGGTCCAAGCATATCTATTTATTTTTCTTCTTCTTTTTTCCTTTAGAATTTTGATTGTATAAAAGGTGGTATATTCAATCTACTTTTACACTTTTGGTTATTTTCAATATATACGGTGACATGATAAGGTGGAATTATTATTATCATGCTTTACCAAGGGTAAGTGCTGCTGTTTTTTAACATGAAATTTCAACATTGAAAATTGAAATTTTATGACTCTTATTATTCAATATATATCCTACTTACACGATTTTAATTAAGTTTACACCTGCAGCTTTGTTGTGTTTTGGATTTGGTTGACTTTTTATGGACCAAAAATTGTTGTAAAGAATGAATCAATAATAATCTTAACATATTCCTTCAAAAAAATAATCTTAACATATAGAAGCAATTATTTCAAATGCTTTTATATATTGATATGGTTACAACGTAAACTAGGCCATACAACATGCAGCATGTAATTGATTTGAAGGAGGAGAAAATAAGAAAGGACACAGACATACCCTACATCTTCATGATTTATAAATACAGAATTCTAAAGTGTAATAAAAATAATCCGCAAAAGAGAGATACGATTTGTGGGTGTGAAAGAAAGTATATGAATGCACTGAATTCTATGAAACAATGATTTCCTCTCCTATCAAATTCCAAAGTCTTCCAAAATTACATGATGGTGGAGTGAAGCATCAAACATTTTATGGGTCCCTTTGTCTCTCTCAAACCCTTTTTCTAATTAACTTATATTCCTATGTTTCACAAATGACGGTGGGTTTTGAAAGCTTTCAAGGGAATATGTTCTTTGTTGCAGGTGTAACTTTGCCATCTTCACCAAACTATTTGTCTGTAGGATAAACTAATATTGTTACTATTGTTCAATAGAAAAGCTAATGAGTGTCCAAAGCATACTCCTCGAAGATTTTAGAGAAATGTTAACTTGTGCCTTTAAGACACAAGATAAGGAACCCAACATAGTAACTTTTTGTTGAAATGTGTGCATTCAATTTAATTTTTTAATTTATAATAAATAGAATGCACAAAATTTAAGGAAATATTTCTACTTTTGATTTTCTTATTTTGTCCCCTTAGGGCATAAGTTAACATGATCCAAAATTTTAATAGAAAGTTTTTATGAAAATTTATACATGCGTCGAAAATTGAAATATTAAGATTTTCTAATGAACAATTTCTTAATTGGGTAGCAAACTAGACCCTTGTTTAATACTATAAATAACATATGATTTGAGATTAATTTATATGCATTGTTATTGTAAAATATTTTATATTGTCAATCAATTAAAAACCACCATTTGTATAATTTTAAGGTAAATAAGATCAAAGTTAATTATTTTTTTCAATTATTTTACGGTATTGACTGGTAAAGACATTGTCAGGTATTTATATGAATTATTCTTTTTCTTACCAATTTCCGTTTTTGTGTGTCTGTGGACATTTCATATTCAAATTATAACAAAAGTGTTTAACATTATAATATTGATATTGTCGGTTGAATTAGATCTTACGGAGGACAATGCATGTCAATTAAATTAGATTTATAACATAAATAAAAAAATGCATTTCATATCATAAGTTTAATTTTATGAAAAATATTGTATTTTTTTAGGTATGTTATTTGAACAACCATTTTTGGGACAACAAAAAATGTATAAAGAAATGTTGATATTGACACGAAAACAAACTCAATAGTGAGGCCGTGAGAACACAACGAGAATATGAGAGAGAGAGAGAGAGAGAGAGAGAGAGAGAGAGAGTGAGAGTGTGAGAGAGAGAGAGAATTGCCACACAATAGTTGTACAAATAACTTTTTTTTTTTAATTTATCATTTACTCTCTCAGAATTGAAAAGAAGATTTTAATCATAAAGTAGTATATAACAGGAAAAGATAATTAACGATTGATTGTTACTGAAAATGATGTATAAATTGAGACATAATTTTTAGTTAAAATATCTTATAAAATAAGAATGAGAAATATACCCAAAAAAAAGAAGAGAGAAATTACTTCCTCCCTCTCTAAATTGGTTCACTTTCTTTTTGATAAGGAGAAATTTAAGGTGAGAGGATGGTGTCTTAAATCTAACATAGGAAAAACCTCACTCTTAAAGCATCTGTTGTGCTCAAACTCAATAGTCTATTTTTTTACTACTAGACCAAACTTGAAGTTATGTCATATGGTCCACTAAAGAACGATAGTTCAAAAAATTATATCCTTTCAAAATAATATTAATGCTAACTTTATTGAAAATATTGCTCAAAAAAAAAAACTTTATTGAAAATAATATTACTTTCTTAACTATACCTTTTGGAAGAAAAAAATTAATTTACATTTTTATTGTAGTATTCATTTGCAACTTATTTACATGAATATTATAAGAATATCTTCCTAAAAAAGTAGATTCGTTTAATGACATTTTCTACGACGGTGAAGCATACCCTTGTGGAGAAACACATTGAGTTTTGAAAAATCCTTTTCAATTTTTTTTCAAGGCAGTCCCCTCACATGGGTGAGACTTCAGTGACTTTGTGTTGGGTGACTTTGGTGACTTTAGTGTAATTTAGAGGAAAGAGAGTGATGATGGAATGATTAAAATAAATTATTTTGATGAGAGAGAATTATTGGTTAGGAGAGAGATAGAGACAAAGACACCAAAAGACACTGAAGCCAAAGGCACCCAAATGCTACTCGTCTCACAGACATAGAGGTTTCGTTTCTACAATTAAAGAGATTTAACTTATAGATTTGGTAATTCTTTTTTAATTATCATTAATGTGCATCCATGGTTTTATCATTAATATACTTTAGTTTAGTTGGTTTCTACTTATTCTGTATTAATGACTACTTTATAATTATCTATTAGCTTAGCTGAAATCAGGTGGTGCACATTTTTGGTTTGACCTCTATCATATTCATATTCATATCCAAGATGTACACAAGCATGAACTTCATTAATATTTCATGATATTTTGATCATTCATCATTCAATTCAAATTACAACTTGATCAAATCCATGTTGATATAATCATATATGAAGAAATTAGAACTTGTGTGTGTGCTACCATGACATCACACACATGCACTATTATTATTTTTTTTTGAGGGAACACATGCACTATTATGTGTCACGTAAAACAGTTGTGTCTCTTTTGGATGTTAAAATAATCGTGTTTCAACAGACAAATAAGTTGGAAAGAATATATACCGCATGATAGACCAAAAATATATTTGCAATGCTAATTTTTTAACTACCGCATTTTATTTTATTTCTTGCTAATACGTAGTATTTGTTTTTTACTGCATATTTGAAAGTATTGATTTAGGTCCATCTATCCGGTATTCATTTCCAACTTATTTGTCCGTTAAAACACAACTATTTTAAAAAATACTATTTTAAATATTCATGCAAATAAGTTTGGCTTTTCACTGCTGTTTCTACATTTTGCTTGGTTCTAATCTCAAAGATTAGAAGTCTTTTCATGACAGTTTGTTTTAGCTTTTTTAAAAATAGATTTTTATAGTGTAATATTTTTTTCTACAATTAATTTAACAAAGAAATTTTTAAGAAAAGTTTTGAATAAAAAATTCATTTGAATAGCTTATCTTAAAATGTAATTTGAAGTATTTCATCATTTTATTATAATTTTTTTTTATACTAAAATTTTGAAAAAAAAAATCTTAAAAAGGTTATTTTAAATAGCATTTTATAAAAAAAAATATATGTGATTTTTACTATGTAAAATTTCTAACAGTGAATATTTAAGTTAGTGAATGTCAAAATCCTATTTTTAACTTATGTCAAATGAGTATTAGAAATACAATAAAAAGGGTTAAATATATTTTTGGTCCCTATAAATATATCAACTTTTCATTTTAGTCCCTCTAAAATTTTCCTACAACTTTTTAGTCAAGTCCTCCAAAAAATTTCCATCTTTACTTTTGGTCCATCTTTTAAAGTAAACTCATATGTAGAATTCATATTTTTGAATAAAATTTTGCAGAAATATTCATAATATTATAAGAATCTCTCCCAAAAAATTTTATAATTTTTTAACAAAACATGAATTTAATATGAATTTTTATATTTTTTATGGTTAAAAATTCATATTAAATTTATGTTTTGTTAAAAAATTCTAATTTTTTTTGGGAAAATTTCTGCACAATTTCATTAAAAAATACTAAAATTAACTTAAAAATAAGGACCAAAAAGAGTGATTGAAAATTTTATAGGGACTAAAAGTTGAAGGAAAATTTTAGAGAGACTAAAACGAAAAGTTGGTATATTTATAGGGACCAAAAACATATTTAACTAAAAAAAAAACAATTTTTTTAAATTTATAACAAACGGGCTGAGATGTCAAATGAGGCGCAAGAATGGCATCCTTCTTCCGTCAAAAAAACGAAAAAAAGAATGGCATCCTTCTATGATTAGAAGAATTTTTAGAATTTTTAGACGGCTGTGCTTTTGTTTCCCTAGCCATGTTGGCTTATTCAAGTTTGATAGTTTTTCCTTGCTACCTAGTTTTCTTTTTCTTTATCTTTTCCCTCTTATTTCTATTTGTTGTTGGGATAGGCCCTCTGTTTTCATAGAACAATAATATGGGCATTGGAAGTTAAAAGTGTAAGGTAAAATATAAAAATGTAGGGTATATAATTATATTAATTATTCTTGGCATATATCCATCAAAATCCTACAAACATTATATTTTTCTTTGGAATACATTATGAAAATTGCTTTTCTCACATGTGTTTTTTCTTAAAAATACATGGACACTTTTTTGAAGTACGAGAGTGCCATGTAAATTTTATACATTGTATTCTCAATATTATTATCAGAAGGCTTTTAATATGTTTCAAGTCTATTTGGTGCAAAATTCACCATGTCTTTAAGAATTATTTACCGGGTGGTTGTATGTTGTTGACAATTCCGATTCCTAGCCATAAACACTTTTCAAAGTGCGATAATGGCACCTCGCGCGCACGTACTACTTTTGTGTAACAAACCAAAGTGAAGGAGATGTGTATCCATGACAAAATTGGATTTTGCTATCATAATAACAAACAAAACAATCATTATTGTTGCAAGGGGATCCAATTGAAGAGCTCTACAAAGAGAGTACTCGTATTGGTTTAAAGTAATTGATTACGGATCAAATGATCTATTGTATAATAAATAGGTAGAGAGAAGTTGCAGTGTATAATGAGATTTATAACTTATTATATATTCTTTTTTGACCAAAACTTATTATATATTCTATTAACAGGTCCTATGAGATTTATGATATGTCCAATCAAATAGTGTCTACCATCTATCTATCTAAAAATGACTATATTATCCTCAATTTTTATGAAAATTTCTAAAAAGGGGCTGCAGGAATTCGAACGTATCACATGACAATACTTCACAACTTCTGGCACTACATCACTCCTATTTTTGTTGAAATAAATGTATCAAATAAGTTGATGATGGCTGATAATTTCTTTCAATAATTTGATACTTCAATTATTATAGGTGTAAATGAAACACCTAATTCACTTTTCAAATTGAAATGACGCGTAAAATTTAAATTGTTGATGGCACTACTTTAAAAAAAAAAAAAAACTTAGCACAATCAAAATTAATAGACTTATTTAATCCGTTGGTCCCCTAAATAATTTCAAATTTTCATTTTGGTCCCACAATTAATAAAACCGGCGTTTTAGTCCCTCACTTTTCCTGAGTTTGCCAAATAAATCCATGGGTGTTAACTTCAACATTTGATACTCCTCTTACAGAAAGCTAAATTCTTCTGCTTTGATATTTCTATAAATACAACCTTATCAATCTCACATTATTAACATTTAAGTTACAATGCAATCATGTCGTTTACTCCAATTTTTGCTAAAGTTGCGGGGAAAGCAAATATGGAATTGAAGGTTCGCATACTTCGTATGTGGGATGTAACTTCGAGAAAAAAAATACTTCAGAAGTTACCTATATGAATATGTTGTTTGTTAATGAAAATCGACTATTTTGAATTTGTGTCGTTCCATAAAATTTTGAATTCACCAAATGAGGATAGGATAATCGGTAATGCTTATTATGTATATTTTACAAGATTCAGATGATGTTTATTTATTATAATTATTAATTTAGTGTTCGTATCTTTTTAATAAAATATTTATTTTAACACATATTAAAACATAAGACCCGTGCGTCGCACGGGTCGGCCGACTAGTGTGTATAAGAACATCGGAAAATAGGTTTGGGTGAGTTGACATGGTGTTGTTGCGGAATGGAAAGCCATTGTTACTGTTCACAAAAATATCATTGAACGGTAGTTAACTACCACCGAAAATACTGAACGGTAGTTTATTACCGTTTGAGCAAAAACGTCATTTTCATGTATTTTTAAGAAACTTCATATGTGAGAAAAGCAATTTTCGTACATTATAATGGTCATGTGGGTCAAGGTTAAATGGGTTGTTTCTTTATAAGCCCCCCCTCCCCCAAAATCTTTTATGCCCCCGAATTTTCCAAATTACCCTTAATTCAAGAGTTCTGTATGTATGTGCAGGATTTGTTTTTATAAGTTCATTGTCTCATTTCTTCTTCCTTTCTGTGAGTTCAAAATCGACTCATTCCTTCTCCAGACCATTTTTCACTCAATTTTATGTTCCTTCTGTATGCATCAAATGATTTCTCCGAATCAACCCATAGCTGAATCTTGTTCCTAAAATTTGATCTCGTAAGAGTTTCTTTAGGGTTATCTCCAAAGTTAAGGTAAAATCTCCACCTAATTTTTTGGTCTCAATTTCTAGTTATATAACTATTGATGGACAATATTATAGCTACAATTGTTCTGTATTTGATACTCAGTTTCTAAACTACTTGATGCTTCACGTGTACAATATTAATCCCATTTGTATTTGGT
>Ga0228710_1011906_pt1 | contig 11013 bp, 5 predicted proteins | sample MedpolnodulmetaG_FD_177995 | JGI IMG/M metagenome (GOLD analysis project Ga0228710, IMG submission 177995) | Root nodule microbial communities from Medicago polymorpha collected in Santa Monica, California, United States - pink nodules | ecosystem: Host-associated > Plants > Roots > Nodule... | reverse complement strand
GTCCATATGTATATATATATATATATATATATATATATATATATATATAGTGCTTTAAACATATCTATTCTATTGTATTGAATAATTAGCAATTCATTTATATTTTGTGTATAACATAGACTTGTCCTTGAGTGTAGTAGAAGAAAAATGGAGATGTCAATAGAGCAAAACAAAGACACTGAACATGTTGAAAGGAAAAAGGGTGGTTACAGAACCATGCCATTTATCATAGGTGACGACTCCTTAATTTTTATATAGGACATTTTTATTACTTATTCAAATTATTAATTAATTGTATCAAATTTATAATAATCATGGGTTATGTTTTGGTACATATATTAATTGTTCTAGCAAAATGGTTATGAAATTTTGACTTGTTTTGGTTTGATATGTTTTAGCAAATGAGACTTTTGAGAAGGTTGCAAATGTAGGACTTCATGTGAACATGGTTTTGTACCTGCTAAACGAGTATCATGCAGACCCTTCAACTGCAGCTATCATAATATTCTTGTGGAATGCTGGGTCCAATTTTATGCCACTTTTTGGTGCTTTTCTTTCTGATTCTTGCCTTGGACGATTTCGTGTGATTGCTTGGGGAACAATCATCGACCTTCTCGTAAGCTAATTATAAATACTTCAATTGAAAATTAGCATTAGAATTTATGAATCAATTCCACCATTCAGTTTAATCTGTTCTAGATTAATTTTGAAACTTAAGGGACCGTTTAGTTTCTAGTAATATTTATTTTAACTTTATTGCAGGGATTAATTGTGTTGTGGCTTACTGCAATCATTAGGCATGCAAGGCCACCAGAGTGCAAAAATGGAGAATCATGTACAAGTGTAACAGGAATGCAATTCTTGTTTCTTTTCTCTTCACTTGCTCTAATGGCTTTTGGAGCTGGTGGTATTAGGCCATGTTCCTTGGCCTTTGCAGCTGATCAAATAAACAATCCAAAAAACCCAAAAAATGAGAGAATTATGAAGAGTTTCTTCAATTGGTACTATGTTTCAGTTGGTGTTTCAGTAATGGTTTCGATGGTATTCATAGTATATATTCAAGTTAAAGCAGGTTGGATTATTGGTTTTGGTATACCAGTGGGTCTTATGTTGTTTTCTTCTGTCATGTTTTTCTTGGGATCTTTTATGTATGTTAAAGTGAAACCAAACAAGAGTTTACTTGCTGGATTTGCTCAAGTCATTGTTGCATCATGGAAAAACAGACACTTAACTTTGCCTCCAAACAACTCTGGTTTGTGGTATTTCCAAAGTGGCACTAATCTTGTTCAGCCCACGGACAAAGCAAGGTAATACTTTGTCTTATTCAATTAATGTATGTTTAAAACTCTTCATTTTTATCAATATTTTTTTATCAAATTGTCTAGTGACCAGAATTTCGAATAAGTGGGAAATCTGGGGTTCGAACTCCAGCTCCGTATGTATAAAACAATGTCTCTATCAATTAAACTATACTGACAATGACATTTTATCAATTAACATAAATTTGAAGTTTTATGTATTTTTAAAAATATGAAAGAGAAAAAAATTTAAAATCCAAAATACTAATCTTGTAAACCTTATGGTATCCCAACTGTAAGAACTCTAGATCTATGCTGGATGACTACACTACTTGTATTAGTCTATATATTATTAAATTAAAAAGATGTTTTGATTCTTCATATAGGTTCTTGAACAAGGCTTGCATTATGAAGAACAGAGAAAAAGATTTAGACTCTTATGGGATGCCAAATGACCCATGGAGTTTATGTACAGTAAGACAAGTAGAAGAGTTGAAAGCAGTAATCAAAGTTCTTCCCCTATGGTCAACTGGTATCACAATTGCAATTACAATAAGCCAACAATCGTTTTCTGTGGTCCAAGCAACCACTATGAACAGAATGGTTCATAATTTTGAGATTCCACCAACAAGTTTTAGTGCATTTGGAATCCTCACTTTAACCATATGGGTAGCTATTTATGACCGCATTATAGTTCCTTTGTTGTCAAAACACACTAAAAAAGGAAAAGGACTCACTTTAAAGCAAAGAATGGGAATTGGGATAGCAATATCATGTTTAGCCACCTCAGTGGCAGCATTAGTAGAGAAAAAGAGAAGAAATGAAGCAATTAGAGAAGGATTTATAAATAATCCAAAAGGTATAGTGAACATGTCTGCAATGTGGCTAGTACCTCAACATTGCTTAGTTGGTTTAGCTGAGGCATTCAGTGCAATTGGACAAATTGAGTTCTTTTACTCTCAATTTCCTAAAAGTATGTCTAGTATTGCTGTTTCACTTTTTACTCTTGGATTTGGGACAGGAAATTTGGTGGCTAGCATTTTAGTTAAGTCTGTTAAAAATGGGACACAAAGAGGAGGTCAAGTTAGTTGGTTATCATCAAATATCAATCAAGCGCACTATGATTACTACTATTGGCTCCTAACTATTCTAAGTTTGGTTAATATGTTTTACTTCTTGTTGTGTAGTTGGGCTTATGGGAGTACTGAAGATATAAAAAATTGGGATGAAGAGGTTCATACAAAATCTGGAATGTCAAAATGTGAGGAAGAGAATATCTAGTTAATTACATTCAAAGGAAAAAAAATCTAGTTAGTTAACCAAAAGGGTTCTCTTGTATATTATACAGTGATTGTATTCCTAAATTTATTTCTCTTTGGTAAGAAGTGAATGTATTTTTATAATTGAATGGATATATGTTTGATAAAACTTGTACAATGAAGTACTTTTTGAATGCAATTCTTTGCTATCTTCTATTTATCTTTAAGCAATGATACATAGACATACTTAGGTGGCATATACTCAATGCAATGCAGTGTATTTTTTTACTTAACAACGACAACTAATGCAATGATTAATACATTGAAATTAGTTTTAAAAAAAAAATACATTGAAATTAGTGAATGATATGAGTGTGTTGTTATTTTTTTATTCATTTTGTTTTATATGATATATTATCTATATTATATATAAAGAAAACTACTCTTTTTAACACTTTTGAGTTGGACTTTTCTTTCTAAAAATACCCTCAATTTTCAATACAAATAACACATATAACAAATAGATAAAAATAAATTTAAATATTAAAACAAATGCAACAAAAATGATATGAATATATATATATATGTCTGTTTTTTCATTATCATTTAAAAAGTGTAACAAACTAGATGCATATATAGGGATGAGAATGGGTAGGGTACTATAGTACCCATCCCCATACCCGCGTTTGTAAAAATGTCCGTACCCGAGCCCGTACCTTTGTGGGCAATAACTTTAGTGCCCTTCCTTATACCCTATGGGCACTTAAGTGTCCATACCCGCACTTTAACCATGAAAAGACAATAAAAAACACCACAATTGAAATAAAATTATGATCCAAAAAATTTCAAATCAACTAATAAAATAGTATGAATCATAGTATTTGGCCAAATAAAAAAACATCAAAAATATGTTTAGAAAGAAAGAAAAAATAGATATTTTACATCACTTATACGTTAAAAAGTTGCAGATGCATGTTAAAGTCATAATAAATTGTTACTAAAGTTTTTATTAAGTTATATTAAGCTGTTTTAGGGTTAGGCTTAAATAGTGAAATAAATTAATTAATTGTACACAAAAAATAAATAAATTATTTATCATATTATATAAATACATATATGCGGGTTGCGGGGCTGGGTAGTATAGTGTCTGTACCCGTGCCCATACCCATTCAAATTTGTGGGTAATTACCCATACCCAAGCCCGGACCCATGAAAGCAGGGTTTTACCCTACCCATAGCGGGTATTTTTTGCGGATGCCCATAGGGTCTGGGTCCAATTGTCATCCTTATGCATATATTCATACTTACTTTTTCATTATCCCAATTATACCCTAAAACAAATTTTTCTATAATAACGATCGTTGTTGGTGTCATTAAAAAAAGAATTTAGATTATATATTTTGTTATATTGTTGGCGTCGTTGCAATAAATAATGTTTGGTTTGTTATAACTTGAAAGCAACAAATATTTATATTTTTTGTTTTAATCCAGATCAAAATTTCATAAAAAAAAAAATTGTTAATAATTTTCAAACATTATCGCAATAAAAAAGCGGAAATACAGACAGAGTATCCGTCTTTTTGCTAGTGTCTTATAAAGATTTTTTCTAATTTCCTTTAGATCCTAAGATATGGAGTATCATTTAACATGAATACAATTTTTTTTACCATATGAATACATGATAATACAGATTTCTATTTCTTATGACTTAATAAATTGAATTATTTTAAACTAATATTTTTAGGTACTTTATGAGGATTAAATATTTGATGCTCACATTTGTCCACAGGGGTAGTTTCTACCGGTCAGAATGAAAGCCCCCCTCTAGTAACTGATTTTGGTTGGAAAAATCAATACTCATAAAATAAAAAATAGGGAAATGTTAACGAGTGTTTTTAGGGCACTATTCAAGGACTATAATTAGTAAGTATTTATGAAAAAACGTGTGTAATCAATGTATTAGAAATTGAAATATTTGACTTTTTAAAAATTAATTGCTTATTTTAAAATATTTAAAGAGAGCTTTAGAGGCAGTCATTAATAAGACCCAATAAAATATTCTCTCTCATATATTTCTTTGGAATATCTTTTTTTTTGAATAAACATCAAAATACCTCATTATTATCCCCTTATGAAAGGTGCATCCCGGAGAATGCGACATTCTTTATTAGTTTTCATGGAGGGTTTATGTGATAAAAAAGAATAGATATTTTGTTTTTGTTCTTGATATACTGAGATCGTGCGGTGAAAGGTGTTTCTTGACTCTTCATTTAACGAGATAGATCAGATACGTAATGTAGATAATGAGACTCACTTGATATTGGATTCCACAACTTTAAAATTTTAAAAAATTTAGTCTTTTTTTTTAAAGAACAAAAAAAAATTATTCATTGATGGTGGATTTCACGACATTAAATTTTTAAAAAATTTATTCTTTTTTTGGTCCATCTTTCTTCAAAGAAGTCCTTTCTTTTATTTTATGGGTCATGCTAACCGGTGCCCCCGGGGCACTGGTTAAGCATACAAAAAAAGGAATTTATTACCATAAAAGGAAACTTTGTTGACTTATTTATGGATTAATTACACAGTTTTCAATGCAATAATTACTATATAATTTCCCTTTTTAGTATCCTTAACCAGTGCCCCGGGGGCACCGGTTAGCATTTCCCTTATTTTATTTTGAAAATTGGAGAAAGATCATCTTTATATACTCCCTTTGTCCTAAATTGTATGACGTTTTGGGCATTTAACACATATTAAAGAATGTAATTAATATTGTATGGGAAAAAGATATTATGAGTTGTTTTACAAATTTGTTCTTAATAAATGATATGGAAAAGATAAATGAATGAATTGAAAGAATAAAGAGTAATAAATAGTTAAGGATATAATAGGAAAAAATAACATTAATGTTTCATTGGCATTGTAAAGTGACATGCAATTTGGGGCAAAAAAATTTTCTAAAGTAACGTACAATTTGGGACGGAGGGAGTAATACAAAGGCCTACATCTATAGGCAATAGTACATGTGGCGTCTCTATTTTCTTCCTAACATTTATTACACCTCTAACAAAAATGTTGCACTGCATTTTACATTTGATCAAGAAAGTTGCCTTAATTACGTTTTGTTTATAACATTCATTCCATTTATTTATTTTTTTGTTACTGAGAAAGGAATGCATTAATGTATCAATATTCAAGATTAGACATTTATTATATCAATTGTCAACTATGCATTTATCCTATCAAATATTCATGCATTGATCATATCACAAAATTAAGGTGGTAATTGATGATTTTCTTTTTGTAGGGGAATGGGGTAATTGATGTTATTTGATTGATTTTTTTTCTTCCTATAAATATTGTTTCTAACTTTCAACATTTTCACACCATTTTAAAATTCAAAGTTCATTCCAAAATTTAAAATTCTACTTGAATTAGTGTATTAATGTATCAAATTCAAGATTAGACATTTATCATATCAATTGTCAATTATGCATTTATCCTATCAAATATGCATGCATTGATCATATCACAAAATTAAGGGGGTAATTGATGATTTTCTTTTTTTAGGGGAATGGGGTAATTGATGTTATTTGATTGATTTTTTTCCTATAAATTTTGTTTCTAACTTTCCACATTTTCACACCATTTCAAAATTCAAAGTTGATTCTAAAATTTAAAATTCTACTTGAATTCTCAAATCCCTCTTTGATTGACCCCTCTTTTGTTTATTCAAACTTTTTCATGTGATTATTATTTTATATTTCTTGTTTCTTCATTCTGTAGTTATTTAATTTTATTTGATCTTATGATGACAGATGGTGAGACCATGTTGTTGGACTCATTTATGAAAAAACGACGTGAATGAGAGATAGATCTTGACATTAACAATAAATGTAAATTAAGAAAAATAAAGTGGTGTCTCACGTCTCTCTAAAGATTTTGATTCTTCACATTTGAGAGACTAAATGTTTGTGTGTGTGTGTGTGTGTGTGTGTGTGTGTGAGAGAGAGAGAGAGAGAGAGAGAGAGAGAGAGAGAAATACATGATCCTCGATAAATATTTGGTGTTGAAAAAAAATTAGTTGTCAATTTATCATTACTCTTATTGTCAGAAAATTTCTCATTACTCTATTCTTTATGTATGGATGGTTTAATTTTCACAAATGTGGTTGATTATTCAACCATCAAATGCAATTGATTTGTATTTGTATGAAATATTTTTTGTGCAGAATATATTATTTTATGCTTTGTTTGGATAAGAGAAGAAAGTAAGAAGAAATAATGTTAAAGAGATGAATGTTGGTAGAAAGTGAATGGAAAATGAGATGATTTTTAGGTGTTTGGAACAAGTAAAAGTGAATAAATAATAAGTGGAAAGAAAAATATATTGAGTTTAATAGTAGTATTTCGTGCTTTAATTTTCATATTGTTGCCAACTTTGACTTAGTTTTTTTCTTGATTGTATTAATTTATTCCTAAATGACTCCATATGTTCACTAAAATTTTCTAAATTTAAATTTAGCAAATGCATATAAACATGTTGATCGAATCAACTTGGCAGTGGTTATGAAAAATGGATATTATTTATGTTGCAATCAACTCAACTTTATCTTAGCTATGAAAAATGCTGATATATTTTTTAGAAGAAAAAAATTATGATTATTTTGAATGTGTAAAACTTGTGAATGATATGAAATAATTGAAGGTGCATGATCTTTTGTCTTTGAATTGCTTCCGAACAATTTTTTTCTCCATTGGTTTCTAATAATATGTTTTATACAAGTAGTCCAAGTCAATGCAATTCCTTTCTTCCTTTTTCACATTGAAAGTATTGAATGCAAATAAAAACGTCTAACACTAATTTTGCATTGAATTTGGGTACCTATTTTGTTTCTAAGTTTTTAGTGATGTCTTCACCATGTATACTCATGTCAGCGTTGAATAAGTCAAAATTAGATAAAAATGACTAATATTTCAAAGGGGATAAAACATAAAGGACTAAATATGTCATTTTTTTTATTAGGCGACCAAAATCACAACATTTGAAAAGATAGAGTCAAAAGTACACTTAAGCCTATAATATATCATTGTTGAAATAGTTCTTAGATGGTCACAAGGATTTAGACATTTTGTTTCATCACAAAAAAAAAATGCATATCATATAATCATTTAAAAACTAATGATTGTTTAATTATTGTTTTTCTATTATTTTTTTCTTTTTGCGTGTGTGTGATCAAATGAAGTGTCCAAATTTTGTGTTCACACAAAATTGATCTCATGGATATCATTGAAAAACATTAATATGTATTAAGTCAAACAACACTTCCATCCATTTTTTTCCCTTCATTTTAGGATTCGTTGAACTTTTTTTTCTCAATTCACTATTAACTTCCGTGTGTATAATGATTTCTAATTTTTTTTTGTTTATGTGAATATATTTAAATTGAAATTAGTTGCTTAAGGGATATTGTTAAGAATCCACTGTTTTTTAGCATTTCCTTTTTATTCGATGTAAGTTGGTATGAAAGAAGTTGTATTTACCGGATAATGTTAATTTGTGTGTCCAGTTCATATTCTTAGAAGATAATACCTTCCACAATGATAAGCCCTTCATGTAAATTTGAATTTTTCAAGATTCTTTTTTACAATTAAGAGTCTTTTCAAATTTGAAATTTACCTCAAAAGACAATAAGCAAGATGTTGAAAGAGTTTCTTTCTCATATGATTAACCAATTCTCATCTGATCAGGTTTAATTTTACAAAAATAAAATGTTAGGTTCATTTTTTTTCCATGTGTTAGACAAAGGTAGCGTGTAGTGATGGGGTAAAGGTTATAGACGGACGACACAAAATAATAAATAAAATCAAAATGATAGAAAAAGGTAATGTTTCCAAACAATTAAACGGAAGTATATTGGCGTTTTTGCTCAGTATTTCTTCTTACCATTTTCTATAATTTAAGTAATACATATTATTTTTTTGCTAAAAAAAAAGTATTACATATTATTTTATTATTTTTTTGTTTGGGCTCAAGGTGAGCGAGAGGTTTGGAGTGAGATGTTAAAGGTTTCAAAACTTAAGTCCAACAATGTTTAATATATACATACGTCAAGACACAGCATATATATTGACTCCAATAGTGTTTGGTGTACTTGATGTGACTAAAAACATATGTGAGTGCTTATGATTAAACTGTGATGGACTATTTTATTTTGCAAATTTTAGCAAACACAAGTTTATTTTATCTCTCTTATTTTTAACATTTACATTTGTGTTTCATTTATCAAGTGATAATTATCTAAAGCAGTGCGTGCTTTCAAACACACATTGAATATGATTTCTTCCGGCGTAGTGAATCTATGGGAAACCCAAAAAAAGTTACTATTTAATGTTAGTATATTTTTAAAGGGCAACGTTATTTCAAGCGAAACATGATTTCACGAATTTATCCTGAATTCACTTCCACTGTTGGATCTTATCTAGCACAAAACATGGATGGTGGGATAAAAGATGTGATGCTACAGTCACACAACAAAAAGCTACGAGGAAGTCGTGATGTTTTCGCTGATATTTTTTCGCTAGAAGCAACATTACCCATTTTTGAATAAGTGCACAATTTCACTTATGGAAAAACAAAAATAAAAGATTGGGGTGACATAAATATAACCACATAAAATTTCACTATGCCACATTTTAAAAATCTCTAATAAGCATATACTTTGTCAACTCAACATAACACATCTGCATTTTTTCATTGTTAGATCTTACCAAAGACCAAAAGTGAAGATATGGGTTGAATAAAAAAATGGCATGAAAACGAATGACATCCATAAACTTATATTTAATATAAAATAAATTAAGTGACATCCAAAAAACTAAGTCTGCTAAAAAAAAAATCCCAAAATATTAAGTAAATGGAATCATCACATTTGACTAAGAGAAACCCCACAAGTGGGATATACACCACATCTTGACCTAAAATTTTTAGACGTTTAGTATATTGGTCATCTCACTTATTTGTTGCTCAATATCTACTATTGTATTAAATGTAGAAGTTTAAGTCACGCATGATACATTAACATATTTCTCTTAATTGCGAGGCACTTTGTGTCTGTGATATGTTGAGATAGTCATACAAGGTCAGAGGCACAACATGGTAGAAATTATGGGTTGGTGGCGGTTTCATATAGGGATTATTTTGTTCCATTCGTTCATGCAAAGATAGAAAGTAGATTAAGAAAAGAAAGAAGATGAAAAAAGAATTTGAACATGAGATCAATGATAAGGGAAGAGTCTAAGGAGTGTGTATTTTACCTGTGAGAGTATATGAAATCGTGAGTTGCTATTAATTTTATGAATTTGTTGAAAGAGATTACCGGATAATTATACTACCAAAATATTAAACTCATTTAGAAAATGCTACATCAATTTAAAATGTCTAATAAAAATGTATTTTTTTTAAGGATAATAAACATGTATTTTGTCAACTCAGCATAACACATCTATATTTTTTCATTGTGAAATCCAACCAAAAATCAATAGTGAAGGAATTTAAAATAATAGAGGTTGAATAAAATAAAATTGCATGAAAGCGAATGATATCGAAAATCTAAAATTTAAGATAAAAAATTTAACTAATGATACCTAAAAACTAACCAAATAAATCATCATAATGTTAGGACTTATGTGAGGGAGTATATTGGATTGTAACATCATATTAGGCTAAGAGTAACCACACAAGTGAGATTGACATCACATCATTATCTAAAGTCTTAAAACATTAGGTACATGAGTAATTTCGCTAACATCTTTATGAGCATGCATATACTCTTGCATCCAATTTGAAATTTTAACTCACACTTATATTAACATCTCTCCATTAAGTGTGAGACTCTCCATGTGCGTGATCCACCATCAAGAACCACTCTCTCTCCCTCTACAATGTTGAACCAGGATATGATACCAGTGTTGGGCCTTCTGGAGGAATCAACACGACTGTGGATCGACACATTGAAGAAAGACCAACCACACAAGTGAGAATGATATATCATCTTCTTCCAAAATTTTAAGGCTCAAGTATATGAGTTTTTTCACTTAATTTTGGTTCGACCTCCATTCTTTTATCCAATGTTGGATTTAACTGACACTTTATAAATCAGAATATTATCTCCCTTAAGTATGACGAAATTTTAGCCCTTACTTAGCACGGGTCCATAAACTAGTATTTATTTACAAAAATTTAGTTGGTAGGAATCATCATTTAAATCATAACAAAACTAGTTCTTCATTAAGAGATTTAAATTTAACACTTGTCTAATTTATAGTTAGACCATGTCCAATGGTGTTGAAAGACCATGTTGAATGTACCCTTCAACAAGTGAAAAAGCTCCAATGGGTGTGTTGAATGAGGGTGTGGAAGAGAGAGAGGATGAATTAATTCAACATGTTTAA
>Ga0228710_1011905_pt1 | contig 11013 bp, 10 predicted proteins | sample MedpolnodulmetaG_FD_177995 | JGI IMG/M metagenome (GOLD analysis project Ga0228710, IMG submission 177995) | Root nodule microbial communities from Medicago polymorpha collected in Santa Monica, California, United States - pink nodules | ecosystem: Host-associated > Plants > Roots > Nodule... | reverse complement strand
CTTAATTGAACTCCTAATACTTCTAGTTTTGAAGTTTGGAAACAAACCATAAGTTTTGGGTTGACTTGGAAATAGTCATGCTAAGTTTACTTAAAATTTCTCCAAGACCTACTTGGAGTGTTTTCATTATAAATCAAAATCTAAAAATCATTTTGATGTCATACCAAAACCATTGGAAAGGTTATTTAATTATCTAAAACTTTCATGTTTACACCAAAGGCCAATTCAAAACAGATATGTGTGAAAAAGACGCAAGAACGCGAAACAGGGAATGTTGTCACTGTGAAATTTTGCTGATAGCGAAGTGCTGGCTGATAGCGAAAATGTTCCAGACAGATTTCGCCAATAGCGAGTTTCTAGCAAGTTTTCCCCTGTTGTTACGGTTTTTACACAATTTTTCACCCAAAAACCCAAATTTTGATCCCCCGACATCCAGATTTGTTCCCAAAGGTTGTTTATAGGTTTATGTACATAAAAGACACTCAAAACTATATAGAACATGAAATCAAAACATCATTTCAACACAATTCACCATTTGACCCATTTTTCATAAAAACCCTCAAGAACAACACAAATTCATAGCAAGTTCTATGATTATGATTACCCATGGTATCACTCATCAACAACAACATCTCACAACAACAACAACCAATCATGAATTCATCAACAATTCAACAACAACAACATTATATTTCATCAATTTTGAGTGAAAACACAAAGTATACATATATACACATCTAGAGCATGTAATTTCATCATCAACAACTTAATTCACATCAAATTCACATACCCAACATTACATCAAAGCATAAGCACGAATTTTATCAATTAAAATCATAATAATCACTTTTCACAAATAAGCACTTATGGTAGAAGTAGAAAAGAAATTATACAAAGAGATTATGAATGAAAACTAGCCCCCTTAATCTTCACAATTCTAAGCTAAGGCTTCACTTTAGCTCCAATCCCTTGATTCTCTACCCTCTTTTTGTACTCCTTGTTCTTCTCTCTTCAAAACCCTTTTCTTCTCTTCTAGCACCTTCTCTCTCTACCTCTCTCAAAAACTTATGAAATGATTGTGTAACCCTATTTTCTTTAATGACTAATGCTTATATAGTCTCTACACAATTGGGCTTAACCCTCTTAATGTCTTAATGGGCTCACAACACTTATAAACTAACTCCCAAAGTTTCTATCCACTAACGGTTAGAAGTTATCGAATAATTACCGTTTCAAAACTAATTACCACTACCGAATAGTAACTTAGTAAAAATAACGATTCTCACTTGAAACACTAAAAATAACCCTCACCATAAAATTACTAATTTACCCTTGCTCACAAAATGACCAAAATAACCCTTAGTCTAAAATGACTATAATACCCTTCTTACACCGAAATCCACTAATCCTAACCCAAAATACACACAGAGACAATTAATCACATATAAGCACATATAAACACATGTAAATAAATAATAAAATAAATCTAGTGAAAAAAACGGGTTGTTACAACTCTCCCCCCTAAAAGAATTTTCACCCTCGAAAATTACCTGAAGGAAATAACTCCGGATACGAAACCTTCATCCTACTCTCCGACTCCCATGTAGCACTCTCACTAATCTGTCCAACCCAAATTACCTTCATCAAAACGATCTCTTTGCCACGCAAACGCGTCACCTCGCGATCCTCAATCCTAACTGGCCAAGTTTCAACGATCAAATTATCCCTTATTTCCAAATCATCCACTTGAATCACATGGGACGCATCATACACATACTTCCGCAACTGTGACACATGAAACACATCATGAAGATTCGACAAAGACGGTGATAACGCAATCCGATACACTACAACCCCAACCTTCTCAATAATCTCAAATGGTCCAACAAAACAAGGAGTCAACTTTCGACACTTCAAAGCACGACCAACACCGGTTACAGGATTCACTCTCAAAAACACATTATCACCAACCTAAAACTCAATGTCCTTTCTCCTCTTATCATGATAACTCTTCTGTCGACTCTAAGATGCTCTCATCTTCTCTTGAATCATCTTAACCTTTTCCGTAGTCTCTCAAACGGTGCCATACCGATACTAGAATGAAAACTGTTGTTGTAAGTAAACTCAATCAATGGTAAACATTCGACCCAACTGACACCTTGCTCCAAAACACAAGCTCTTAACAAATCTTCCAAACTCTGAATAGTCCTTTCTGTCTGCCCATCGATCTGAGGATGATAAGCAGAACTCAACCACAACTTGGTTCCCAAAGCAGCTTGCAAACTCTCCCAAAACATAGAAGTAAACCTCGGATCCCGATCTGACACAATACTAGAAGGAATACCATGCAACCTGACAATTTTCCTAATGTAGATCTCAGCCAACTTCACCATAGACATACCGGTCTTGATAGGGACAAAATGTGCCGGCTTCGTCAACCGATCGATAATAACCCAAATCGAATCAAAACCCTTTACAGTCTTCGGCAATGTTCCAACAAAGCCCATAGAGATACTATTCCATTTCCACTCTGGTACAAACAACGGTTGCATCAAACCCGACGACTTCTGATGTTCAATCTTCAACTCCTGACAAATCAAAATCTGTCTCTAAAGCTCAAGCACATCTTGTACACAAACCCGATCACGAAACATCAATACACCATTCTCATCCAATCTAAAGTCTCCACCTTTACCTTGATTAACCAACACCACTCGGTCCACAAGTTCCAAATCTTCCTTCTGACCATTCTTAATCTCTTCCAAAATATTACTTGTCTGCTTCAACATCCCTAACCTCACACCATCCGGCGTCAGCTCACTAACCAAACTCAAGTCTCGAAACTGTTCAATCAAGTCTAACTCTTTAACCATCAAAGCAAACATATGCAAAGTCTTCCTACTCAAGGCATCAACAACAACATTAGCCTTTCCAGGATGATAACTCAACTGAAAGTCGAAATCCTTAAGATACTCCAACCACCTTCTTTGCCTCATATTCAACTCTTTCTGATCAAACAAGTACTTCAAACTCTTGTGGTCACTGAACACTTCAAACATAGAAGCATACAGGTAATGCCTCCAAATCTTCAACGCATACACAACTGCCGCCAATTCCAAATCATGAGTCGGATAGTTCTTCTCATGCACTTTCAACTGCCTCGACGCATAACCCACAACCTGACGATTCTACATTCAATGCAAACACCTTTCCCGCCACCTTCTTCAGCTTGGTACACTTATTACTGTAATGACCTGCTTCACCACAATTGTAGCAAGTAACATCCTTTGCAACATTCGTACACTCAAATGCCTTGTGACCTGCCTTCCCACACTTGTAGCAACTATCACCCTTCTTGCAATCATTAGAGTAATGACCAAAAGTTCCACACTTAAAGCACTTGACATTAGCTAAACTCGGCTTAGAGCCTCCACCGACTTCATTCTTTTTTCCTTTGTCCTTGTTATACGGTTTCCCAAATCCATGACTCTTTCCTTTCTTATCATGTTGTGCCTTGTAATAATTAGCTCTAGTCCTTCCGGCGTCATCAAACATACAACACTTATGCACCAAAGTATCAAAATCTCTAATTTCCTAAACACACGTATACTGATAGATATCCGGCCTAAGCCCACTTTCAAACTTCACACACTTCGAAACCATCGCATCCTCAGCATTAATCTATGGACAAAACCTCAAAAGCTCCTTAAATCCTCTAGAAAGTACTTCCTCAAAAACTCAGTCTTGAACCTTGCCCAAGTCACAACCTCTCCACCGGTCTCAAGTCTCCCCTTAGCATTCGTCAACCAATACTCAGCCTCCTCAGTAAGCATGTGGGTAGCCAACCTGACCTTCTGATCATCACTAGTCACCATAGCACGAAAGATCCTCTTCATCCCTTGTACCCATGTCTGAGCTCCCTCCAGGTCAAACCTTCCCTTGAACGTTGGCGGATTGTTTCGCAAGAAACGATCAAGCCTCCACTCCTCAACTTATCCCTCATTCCGACGACCAATCGCCGCCTGCTCATTAGACTGAGCCAAAACCTGGGCCATTGCAGCCAAAGCCGTTGCAATCGCCGCATCATCTCTGCCACCAACCATCTCACTTCTACACAAAACCAACCAACAGATAAGAACAACAGCACAACAAAACAAGTACCGAAGGTAATCCATTACCATTCGTGTACAAACAGGACATTCAACGAATACTAGTTCGGACAAGACCGACCACGGCTCTGATACCAACTTGTAACGCCCTACTTCTATTAAAGTGATAAAACACGCCAATAATATAAATATTGAAGAAATAGACGCTACGTCTTCACATCCAAAACCAAACAACATGCATATATAAAATTATTCAACAGTAGCAGCGGATATAAGTTATCGAATAATTATCGGTTCAAAACTAATTACCACTACCGAATAGTAACTTAGTAAAAATAATGGTTCTCAATTGAAACACTAAAAATAACCCTCACCATGAAATTACTAATTTACCGTTGCTCACAAAATGACCAAAATACCCCTGAGTCTAAAATGACTATAAGCACATATAGGCAATTAATCCAAACCCAAAATACACACAGAGGCAATTAATCACATATAAGCACATATAAACACATGTAAATAAATAATAAAATAAATCTAGCGAAAAAATCGGGCTGTTACACTATGTTTCAGGAAGAATAGAATAACAGACTCAAATATAGAAAATATTACAAATGTCCCAAAATAACAAGAAATTGATCTAATGCTTCTTTATTTTGTTTGTAAAGCTACTAATAATGACTGAAAAACATGCTAAGAATAACGTAAGATGGCATGTCATCAAACATCTAATGGAGATTGGAAAAATTGTGTTGTTTTACATGGTAGTAAGAAGGAGATAGAGACAGGTGTTGGAGAGTTCATTGGTGTTCAGTGTAAAAATAAGTTTCAAGCATTGTCTAGTGGCAGTAGTGGAGAGGGGAAGGTTGATGTGGTGGTGAGGTAGGAGAAGGGGGTAAGGGGAAGATGAGGAAGGAGGGTGGTTGAGATGTAGGTGGCGTAGGGAGTTTGGGTGGTAGTGATGAAGATCATGTCATATAATGTAAGAGTCCTGGGAGTTGGGAGAAGAAAAGAGAGGTTCGGGGGGTGGTGAGGGAGAGGGGTCCGACTTTGGTTTGTATTCAGGAGTCGAAGTTTATGTCGTCATGTTGTCGCTGACATACAAAGTACCATTAGTTTTAAAAATACCTTTCCAAGCCAGATTATCCCTTATAGGTAAACAATTATGCAATAAGTGTAAAGAAAGCAAAGAAACTTTTAAAGAAACTAATTTGTTCCAGATTAAATCATTAGTTACTGCCCGAATAGGTCACTCCATCTTAGGAAGCATATGATAAACACCACTTACAATATAATCTTTGTCTAAGTCTAAAAGCCACTTTCACCTATCTTCGACACCTAACTGCGAAAAAAGTTATTTAACATCTCACAACACTTTCCTACTCGTTGCTCCCAAGCTAATAGGCGCACCACCATTTCCAAGCCTCTCCCCATACCGTCAACCTAAAGAATACTTCTTCGTAGCTGACAACAAATGATTATATGCTAACTTAAAAAGACGTCTAAACTTATCACACAGTGGTACCCCCTCCAACAATGCCTCCAGCCAAAAAAGTGTTTTGGCCCAATCGCCAACCACCATTTCCAAATTACCATCAAACCAAGTACCCACTTCTAACTCCTCTTCGCTATGGATATCCATCATATGTTTCCGCCAAATTGATTGTAACTGCCCACCTTCCTTAATATGACCACCTTCAAACTCATATTGTGCCCTAGCACCTTGTACCACAAACTCCCTTGACACACATACATCCTCCAGCTCCTTTTTCCTAACATTGCCAAATTAATTTTCATGATAGTCCTAACCCTAATCATCCATTCTCCATGTCCAAACAAACTGTATCCCTATCAATCAACGAGATTAGACATATGTGAGGCTTGAAGAAGGATATGAAGTAGACTGGTAGAAAAGACAAAAAAAGATTTCAGAAGAACCTAGCGACCCCCTCATGAAATATTTACACTTTTCCACACTAAAAGTCTCTTTTTAACACGATCAATCAATGGTGACAAAAGCCTAAACGACGTGAATCACCACCAACGGGGACCGAAAGCCTCTTCAATTGATCATATGTTCATTTAATTAAGTTTGTTATCTTTAAAGCATCAACTAAGAAAAGTTTTGTGATTTTCCTTAACAAGTTCAATTTTTAAAACCGACAATCTAAGGTTAGAAGTGTGGCTCCATGTAAACTCAATTCATATCTTATCTCTATTACGTGTCAAACTTGGATTTTTCCAAATAAATTAATATATAATATATACTAAACAAACTTAAAAAGGAATTATTTCTTTTAATATATAAGCGTAATATTTTTAAAGAATTATATTACATAATTAACTCATTGAAGCTGTTTTTTAAGGATACTCATTGAAGGATTTTTTTTATATTTCCAATAACTCTCGGTTATTTGTCTTTGAAAGATATAACTCTCGGTTATTTATGTTTGAAAGATATAAAACTTGGTTAAATTAAGTATTAGGATAACTTAGAAATACTAAAAGGACTTTTTAGTGTGTACCAATATAATTTGCCATTACTTTTCCCATCCTATAAGCCTCTCGTGCACCCTATTCTCATTTTAAAATCTATAATATTTCAACGTATTTTTAGAGATTTTATGGGGTTTTTATGATCCGAAGTGCATGAGAAACTCATAGAATGGGAAAATAATCAGTCAATATAATTTGAGCCATGTTCATGAATTTGCAATCTCTATTGTTGGTATTTTATGTTTTGTTTTTTTATAATAATTTTAACCTACAAAGGAGGGTGGCTGAAAATCAAGTAGTAGTATCATTCTTGGCATTGTTAGGAAATCAAAAGAGGATATTGACTCTCATACTGTGGGAACGGACAATTCAATTTCTTCTAAAATATGGCATTGTATTACAAAAAAATATATTGAAATTGGCTTAATTTCTTCCATTATTTAACTCTTATGAAGAATTTCTATGATCACTATGACTAGAGGTCAAACTAAAACTCAAAACCATTATTTGACGATGCTCAAATTGATAACTTTATGTTGCTTTATTTTTATTTTTTAGGGGATTAAATTTAAGGCGATGTAAGTTTGGGAGGAAGAAGAAACAAAGAACAGTGAGAGGAAGAAGAAGGAAAGTTTGGTTTTTAAAATTCAAAATGTGATGTCTACGTTTTTTAATTTTATCCCTACGTAAGTTTGCATTTTTGGTTTTAGTCCCTGTACTAACACAACTTATCATCTCTCATGCCATCTTAGAAATTTTTGCCAACTCAACACCTGCCACGCGTGCCTCCTTTACACACAAAGCATTTTTGTTGACGGAACTTGATGGCAGGGATGATTTTCAAAAGGAATGGAAAATACAAGGGTTGTTTTAGAACAAAAAAACTTACAGGGACGAAAACAAAAAATGCGCTAAATTTCACGGACCTTTTAAATATTTAAGCCTAAAACTTATTATTAATTTCTTCTTCAAAAAAGAAGTTTATATTGCTTTTTTTTTGGAATTTTTTCCTTTAAAGAAGTCAAACTACTCCATCGAAATTGACATCAAAGAGAATAAAACTTGGAAACTGAAATGAGTATAGTACTAGAAATAAGTGAATTTTCTGTGGATTTTCCCACGGAAAAATATCCGCAGGAATGCCTGACAATTTTGCTGCCAATTTTGTTACTAGAGGTTGATTTCCTATGGATCCTGTTTTAGAAGGAAAATCTCAAGGTAATTTCATCTTTCCTGAAAGAATTTTCTGCAAACCAAATATTGAGTGAGGGGTCAATTAAGTCCCTCACCAGTGGAGCACAAAAAAAATGGTTGGATTTAATCAAAGAACCATATTTGCTTGAAATAAAATTAAGAACACCTACATATGTTTACACACAATCTTGTCCCACCTCTTAAATTGCTAACAAAAGTTTTTGCATAAAACAAGAAAAATGATGACGATGACTTAATCATTTGATGGCAATATGTGGCATAAAATGGAATTAAAGGTTGTAGTCTATATATATATATATATATATATATATATATGGATCCATTGACTCCAAGAGTAAGTCTAAACACGTACTCCAAATTTTAGCCCTTCATTTTAAAAATAATTAATGATTGTGATTAATTCATAATAATTGTTAAGGTGGGGTGTTAATGGCTGTCATTATTTAATTTCATAATAATTGATTAACAATTGTACTTCTCATATCAAATTATCAATTCTGCATATCCAGATATTGAAAGTTCCGATCCTGCTATCAAGATTTTTTTCAACAATTTTATGTTCTTGTTAGTTTTTCAATAAACCATTTAAACTTCCCTTTGTTTTATCTCATATATTGTGTTTTCTACCATTACAAAGGTTCTGTGAATCAATTTTTTTTGTTGAACAAGGTTGTATTAATCAATTAAAAAAAAAGTGGTGTTGTATGCCATCATCCAAAAACCACGAGACACCACAAAGTAGCAATTAATCCAATTAAGCTCCGTAAATACTCCTCAACCGCTATGTACCAAGCACATAAACTCAATTTTTTATCAAACAACAATCAAAGGTTGTGTATCGGATAAACCCTAACTAAATTTTTGGAAGAAGAAAAAAACAGAATTATTTTACTGCCATATTTTCATGGTTCGCGGGCACTCTAGCAAGGCGTGAATGCTATCGTTTTGTTTGGCCTGATATGCCCCTACCACCATGACTTGCCCCTAATGGAAGCTTACCTTTCTGATAAGCTCCCATTGCTCCAATTGTCTCAAATAAGAATTATCTTACTAGGTTGTCCATAGAGAGTCTATAGACACTACACACTATATACATGTCATTCTTTTCATCCTTCCAAACAAACTTATTTTCTACAACTAAGTGATGAGACGAATGTCAGAATTATCTGCACTACATGTTGGATGACTTCGTTTATCCATTGTTTCTTTATACATTTGATGTCTAGTCAATGAGATCACTAACCTTGACGTGTTGCATTTATAAATAATCAGGGTTGGTGTAACATCCTAAACCTCGAATGCAATAAATCATGTAAATAATTTAAGAGTTGTGCTATTTATAGCGACATATTATTTCACGAAAACATCCCGATGAAAAAATTGGCCAATTACAAACTAGAGCTTTGTGGAATACATGGGTGGTGGTTGGAAATTATGAAGGTCATCAAATAGATAGCCAATGAAAAGTGTCCATTTGCATAGTGATGGCTTCACGAGCCAACCAATTCGGGATCAATAACATTTTCCATAATTTAATTAATTCTAAAAGAGCTCAAGATGTCACATCTTCGTTTTTCTCAAAACATGCATAATTTCAAATTTTTATGAAACTCGCAGCGGAAAATCATCATACATAAATATCTCACCAACATATAATAATCCTCAAGTACATGAATAATAACATTTTAACATCATATCTCATGTCTCATAATACATATCAATAGTCTCAGCAATTAAATCCAACAACAAATAAAAGACAGAAAATGCAAAAGTTCGGACACTCCTAATGAGAGCCAAACTAGACTCCAAACAAAAGATAAAGAGGTAGCTCCAAGATAATCCTCAAACACGCACAAGAAATAAGAAAATCAATTATACACGCTGTAACGCCCTATTTCTATTAAAGCGATAAAACACGCGAATAAAACATATATTCAAGAAATATCAAACAACATGCCTTTATAAAAATTCTCAACAATCGCAGTGGATATAAATCATACATCACCAAAGTATACATATCATAAAATCATCATACATCAACGTATAAAATCTCCAAATCCCGACATATGGACAAAATCTCCATAACATAACATATCCAAAATAATCAAACTAGAATAATCGTAAAAACGGAAATCCTAGATCAGAGCCTAATCTAAGACATCGAGACATGAAAATAGAGGAAACTCCCGCTATCCTCGAGCAACTCACCAAATAAGCAAAACTACTCGTGCACTCCGTCTACCCGTTCATACAAACAGGTAGGCGGTCAAAACCACTGGGGGTTAGCTTAACATCAATCATAATCAACATAAACAAACATAGGTATTCAAGGATTTCATGCATAACACATATACATACCCATCCCTCCTAGAATACTAACATCACATGATGGTTATCCCCCATTCCATACACCTCAAGCTATCACATTACTAACATAGCATAGTAGCATATTCAATCCTTAATCAAGTCATTGACCTAAGCTCATCATTCATCAACAACAATCAAAGAAATGATTACCCACCTTATTCTTCATTTCAAAGTTATAAGCAAGCAATCTTCATCATCAAAGGAATCACCAAATCACACACACACACACACAATTCTCACCTCATCATTATTATCAAAATAATTATCATCAAATTGATTCACCTAGTGTATATGCACAAACAAGTAAGGCATGCAATTAAAACATAATTAAATTATCTACAACCATCAACAAAGTCCACCAATGTACATATACACCAATCCACATAGATCACAACATTCAACGAATTTTACCAATGCACAAATTCATCAAGTTACATATTCAATTATGACACAATTCACCAATCATTCAAATGCATGCAATGTTCTAGACTCTTCTAGATGCATGCGGTATCGTCACCAACAACAAAGGTCGTCACCTCATGATGCAACAAAAACATCATATCCATTTAATACAAAGTATTCAAATCTCACCACCGGATGTAAACATCCTAATACTCAATATGACTATGATGCATGGACATACAAGCAAAGACTCGACAATGCAAAATCCAAGGTTCAGCAAAAAGTCATATATTAGCGAAAAATCCAATACTCACTAGTGCAAAATTGACATAAGAATTATGTGTATTATACCTATTTTATTAAAAAAAAAGGTGTGAAATATAAATAAGGTGACAGTTTTGTAAATATATTGTAAATTTTG
>Ga0228710_1011904_pt1 | contig 11014 bp, 7 predicted proteins | sample MedpolnodulmetaG_FD_177995 | JGI IMG/M metagenome (GOLD analysis project Ga0228710, IMG submission 177995) | Root nodule microbial communities from Medicago polymorpha collected in Santa Monica, California, United States - pink nodules | ecosystem: Host-associated > Plants > Roots > Nodule... | reverse complement strand
CTTTGATTAAAATCACCAATGATCTTTTGCCTGATATGGTTATTGTCCTATGAAGGAACAATTTCAAATGCATTCCTAGTTTGAAGGAACATTTCTGCAGGCAGAGCTGTTATTCTTGTCTTGTTGCAGAGACACGAACAGAGTAGTGGAGGAAGTGGTTTTACAATTCGTACAATTGTCCTTTGTCAACGCTCTTGATAGAACAAACATCCAATGCTTTCAAATTCTTTTACAAAGGCCGTTGTAACTCTCTTTCAGTCTAATGCAATGCTGGACGAGATTAAATCCATTACCCAGCCTTTGAAGCTTTAAGTCTCTCATCTCCTGATGAACTTCAGCTTCTGGTGATCTTGCTTCTGATGAGATGCTTCTGACGAACTTGCTTCTGATGACGTCATCACTTCAAGAGCACTTATACTTCAGATGCACTTATCTCTAGATGCTTCAAGCTTCCTTTTTGTTGATTCCTTTGCTCTCTTTTGTTCTTCCAGAACCTTATAAAGATATCAAATTTTTGTCTATGGTCCTGTACACTTGAACAAATATTAGCATATCTAATTGACAATTTTTAATACCTTGTTATCATCAACACTCTAAGGGTAATGTATGTTAAACACATTTTATTCCAACACTCCCCTCCTCTCTTAAGTCAAAATATACACTCTCATCCCTTGAAAAACAAAACTTTTACTCCTCTCTGCCATGAGATGCTTGAATTACAACTCCTTCCCTTAAATAAATATTTTTACGATATCTACAAATTCGAAAACACCATTTAAGAAGGAAAAAAAATCATTACCTTGTAATTTAAATGTAAATGATGATTAAATTTAAATATTTTGTTATTAATTTTATAACTTAGAATATAAAATACTTTTTTAAATAATCATTTTTTGACTTTATTAACTTTTCAGTCACTTTAATTTTATTTTGTGTTGTTTTATATTTTATAATTTACAATAGGGTTTAAAACTAGATGTTAATGAAATTGTGAATTAAAAAAAAGAGAAAAATGTGAATTTGAATTTTGATTATAAATTTTAGTTGAATCGGGAGATTGGTCATGCATCAAGAGGAAACACTGACATCCCAACTAGGTTGGCACCCCGGGAAACCTCCATCGTCTACCGCCAACCTCAAAACTTTATTAAAAAAGGGGGGAACATAAATACAAAGAGGGGGGACTAGGCCAAAACCCTCAAAAGCAAAGAAGAAACAACAAAAACAGAATAAAAACAACCGCGGGTTACGGAAATCTGTAACTAGGGAGACCACATCTATCTCGAAAGAAATTTGAGCCTAGAGCTGGAGGTAAAGAAGAAAGCCAAACCACACCCTGGACTGAGTGTCCCATGTTTGCCAAACTATCGGCACAAACATTACCCTCACGGTAAATATGGGAAGAAATCACCTGCACACCAACACGACAAGCATTGTGCCAACGATTATACGAAGCATGATCAGAACCAAAGCATGACTTTTGATAGCAGCCATAGCACTCGCTGAGTCATTCTCCAACCAAATATTATACCAACCATTTTGGGCAGCAAAGTCCAGAGCAAAAATGTACCCCTGAATTTCCAACGAAAAAACCGTGTCAGGACCCAAGTTACAAATGAAAGCGCCGAGGAAAGTACCTAAGTGGTCTCTAAAAAGACCCCCACAGGCTGCATGATTACCAACCACTAAACCATCTATGTTAACCTTCCTCCAGGGAGGGAAGGGAGCCTTCCAAAACACCTCAATAATGTCTTTGTAATTGCGATGACGCGCGTCAATATTAAAAGCATCCAGAATGGGCAAGTCCGACAGTAAACAGTGGCCACCAGACAAATTTCCAAACATTGAAATAGCAGCATGTAAGCGCACCTGAGGACACATTCCAAAATAGATGCAATAGAAGAAAGATTCATCACACAATTTATCTTACCTCCAAGCCAGGACTATAATTCCAACGCAAAGGAGCAGCGAAGAAACAAATGATCCGAGGATTCATCATATTTCATACAACAATTACAGACAGAAACAGTAACACAACCTCTAGTACGAAGATTTTCGTCGGTGGGCATCTTTCCGTGGAATCAACGCCAAAAGATGAAGGCATGGGAAGGAGGGATGCAAGGTCTCCATATAAGGTCCGGCTAATCGAGCACCGGGGCATCAGGTGTCATAAAAAGCTTTGCTTGCTTAGCGGTCAAAATTCCATCTGTAAAGTGTTGCCAAACCAAGAGGTCGAGTAAAGGTGCGTTTGGCAGCACCACCGTATCCAAAAAATTAGACACGAAAGGCATCAAAGAGGTCGGGAGATTAAAATTGCCATCCTAAATAATATCTGCAACCGAACCCGAGAAGCAACTGTGTAGGTCTGGGTCAATTTGGAGAAGATTAAGGAGAGGTTCACCAAGCCAATTATCCGCTCAAAAATTAATAGTATCACCAGTACCAACTATCCAAATTGAATTAGAATAAACCGTAGAGAGGTGCATTTTGATGCTAGACCAAACAGAAGATTTCATATAACGCTTGCAAGGCCGACCATTAGAAAAATATTTGCACTTAAATAGAGCGCTCCACTGACTTTCTTTTGATATCATCTCCTAAGCCAACTTTAGCATTAAAGAATCATTAATCATATGAGTTGACTTAATATCAAGACCTCCAGCAGACCAAGCACGACACATAATCTTCCAAGAGACCGTGAAAATCTTCCAAGAGTGAATATCCCCACTCAATATAAAATTCTTAATCCAGGAATCCAGTAAGCACAACAATCTACGCAGCCGCATGTAAACATTGAAAGAATACACTAACATACCATGGATAGTAGACTTAACCAGCTGAATACGCCGCATTATGGAGAGAGTGGCACCTTCCCAAGTTGCAAGTTTAGCCCTAATTCTGTCGGTGATGGAGATAAAATGCGAAGCTTTCGGCTTCCCTTTAAATATAGGACACCCTAGATAGATAAAAGGAATGGACCCTGCGCAAAAGCCAAGCATGGCAGCAAGCATTTGAACACGAGCATTCGTCATAGCACCCGTAAAAAATCTACTTTTGGTGTGGTTAACCAGCTGCCCTGATACATTGGAGTAATCAAGGAAAATATTCAACAAACATCTGATATTCCTCTTTGTACCTGTGCAAAAGATCATAATATCATCGGCATACAAAATATGAGTAGGAAAAGCAACTCCTCGAGAGTAAACCATTGGGGAAATGTGACCCTCAGCATGAGTAGTAGTGATAGCACGGCTAAGTACCTCCTCTGCTAGACAAAAAAGAAGGGGGGACAAGGGGTCCCCTTGTCGAACACCACGAGAGCAAGAGAAAAAACCCACCGCTTTAGCATTCACAAAAATAGAAAGCCGGGCAGAATGAAGGATGGTCTGAATCCATTGAATGAAAATCATAGAGAAACCAAATTGTGTAAGAACAACAATTAAAAACTCCCAAGCCAATGTATCGAAAGCTTTTGAAATATCCACTTTAAGAGCAATGTTACCACCAATCTGTCGTTTGTCCATATAGTTAATAGCCTTGGATGCTAGAATAACACAATCAGATATATTAAGCTCTTTGATAAACCCCTGTTGCTCAACGGACACAATTCTCATGGCAATAGTAGCGAGTCTGTCGGCAAGGATTTTAGTAATGATTTTAAACTGAAAGTCACCCATAGCTTTTGCGCCTGGAGATTTGGGCACAAGCACAATCAAATTAGAATTAACATTTGTAACCAGAGAACCTGATATAAAAAATTCCTGGACAGAGATCACCACTACAGAAATCCCAGAAAGTTTGATAAAAATGGCCCCCAAAACCATCCGGACCCGCAGACTTTATCTCAGAAATCATGGGAACACTACACAAAAAATCATTCTCGGCAGTAGTAACCAAATTAGGAATATGCCGCTCCACCATATTATTAGAAAGACAATTATTATTCACACTGAATATTGATTGAAAATAGGACAAAACATGCGCCTTAATATCACCAGGTTTAGTAAGAGTAGTATTGCCATCTTGAAGAATAGACATATTTTTAGAAACAGCACGCACCGTCGTCACTCTGTGGAAGTAAGAAGTATTACAATCCCCATGAGTAAAATTCCGATTTCTAGCTTTTTCTTTCCATAGTGTGTCTTGCGCATTCAATGCTTTGGTGAGGAGAAGCTGAGCCTCTAGGTCCTAAGCATAAAGATTATCTGAAATACCATCTATGTCAATAAGGTGTTGAATACGATTAACATCATCAACTGCCATGCGAACCTGTCTATCCACATCACCAATGGTAGTTCGATTCCAAGTCTTAAAAGCATTCTTAAGATTTTTTTAATTTAAGTTGCAAACGAACCATACCACTGCCACGGACACCTTTGGACCAACCCTCCAAAACCAAACGTTTACAATCCTCGTGAGATGTCCATGTCATTTAGACCCTCAACAGAAATTAAAAGAGGATGATGATCCGAATGATGACGCACCAGAGAGCTACAAGTAGTACGCTGCCAAACATTCAACCAGACAATATTACTAATTGCCCTATCAAGGCGCAGGGTGACCTTCTCTAAACCAAGCCTCCCATTAGACCAAGTGAAGAAAGATCCAAAGGAAGGAAGATGGGATAAAAGGTTAGCATTGGACCAGTGAAGAAAGTCCATACAAGATAAAGAAGGAGGAGGCCGACGACCACGCTTCTCATGAGCACCTAAGACAGCATTAAAATCGCCCAAGAAGAGCCACAGACCGTGGTACATACCAATAACTCGGGTGAGGTCTGCCCAAAGATGACAGCGAGATAAATAGGAGGTACTTGCATATATACCCGCAACATAAATAGTAGTTTGCTGAAATAAAATTTCCAAGACAATACATTGGGAGGAAACAAAAATGATAGAAGGGCTGATGTCTCTCCCCCACAATGCCCATAGATTTGGCAGCAAGGAATGTCTATCATTAACACAGAATTTCAAAACACCAATACTTTGCCAATACCATGCCGGAATTTGGGAAACTTCAATCATCGGTTCCGCAATAAATATTAGTAAAGGCTTATGAGTTAAAAATAAATTCCTTAAAGTGATACAGGTATCAACATTACCAATACCTCGTAAATTCCAGAAGAGAATATTCATTGAGAGGGGGGTGTAGTCTGCCCCGTGGAGCGGGTCTTGTAAGGTGCTTTGCCGTCAAACTGATGTTTCTTTAACATTTGCTTTTTTTTTGGATAGCACGGGCTTGAAAGGATTCTCTGCTGCACGTTTATCGTAATCCTTAATTTTCTGCCAAATATCGAGATCATGTTGAATACGAGGATTAATATGTGTCATTCCTTCCTCTCGGACAATTACGGGCCTGTTTATATGCTCCAATTCTGCACCCTCGGTGTCAACCAATTGAACAGTTGGTGAGACCTCCCTGTCAACATTGTCGACATCAGTGGTTGTACCTTCCGAGGCAGCTTGAGTAGCTTGTGTGTCAGTCGCTGCAGTTGTGTCTACAAGATCATCAATAGGCTCCTCCTGCACTTCAACATGTTCCAAGTGCAAATGGGAACCAGCAGCAATCGAAGATTTTATAACATCCACAACTGGAATAGAGTTGTTCCCTTCAGGAGGTATGTCGGCATCCTGTGAATCATTCGTCACCAACGTCAATAAAGGAACCTCTGTAGGCAAAACACGTTGTGGTACCTCGTCTGTAACGTTTTGCAAAGCAAAACTAAAGGAATTTTCAGAAATATTCTTAGACAGCAAAGGCTGCACTGTGTGTGAGGCTTCAAAGGCCTTGGAGGAACCCGTTCCGGAGGGGTTGTCCTTCAACGGCATCCACGCAGGTTTTTTTATCGGAACTTTCCCTTTCCCCTTGCCATCAGTATCTTTATGATTAAAGTCATCCTTTCTGGGGTACAACCAGCAACACTTAGAAACATCATGGGCAATGCTTGCAAAAAACGGCAGTCCCTCATATTCTATCGCCAATGGAAATGCAAAGCCTTCACGTTCCACCATGATCTCATAAAATATATCCTTCGACAGATCCATGTCGACCAGAATGCGGGCATAATGACCATAAAGTCTGTTTCGAGTCACATTATCAATGAGTAACGAAGTTCCTACCGCCCCAGCAATCTCATACAAGGTCCTCTCCATCCAATACTCTTGTGGTAATTTCCATAATCGAACCCAAACCTGAGTGTGAGTTTGTCGTTGCGTGTGCATGTTGAAGTCTTTTTCCCATTCAAATAATCTGAGTAACCCTGGCTTCAAACTAACAGTACCGGCTGCCCAAACGGTTCTCATATCTTCTTGTGAGTTAAAGAAAAATTCATAAAACCCCCGGCCAAGGGATGATAGATGTCATGGCCCTTTCACTTTCCACAATTTCTGTAATTTGGCAGCGAGATCCTTGGAGGAGAGAGGCTTATCACCCTTGTTCATAACTAACCGCCCTCTAAGGTTGGTTTTGCAAAAATCCAGTCCACGAACGTAAACATCGTCGATGATTTTAACAAATAGCATGTCACCACAAATGGAGGGCACCAGGAGTGGGTCCGAGAGAGATGTTTTACCTCGTAGGGCCTAAACAAAGGAGGGTTTCGGTGCAGATGTTGTCAATTGAGCTGTAGGATCAGCGGTGTGCATCATAGGTGGGTGCACGGGTGTTTCAGTTATTCCAGGTTTGAAGGGCGGAGGTGCGAGCTCCACCTGCCAGTCAAACATGGCTGGAGCAGGCAAAACCACACCAGAGCTAGGGCAAAACGATAGCAGGTGCGCATAACAGGTGGAAACCCTAGCAGAGCTAATAAAAAATTCAAAACCTTTAAATATCATAAATGGACCCACAATACTATTTTTCTTCGGAGAGTGTTAATTTTCTTTTGCTAGATTACCAGAAATTAAAAAAAAAAACTTATTAAGGGAGGAAATGTAGATTTTAACATACATGGGGAGAAGAGTGTAATTCAAGCATGTTTCAAGGGAAGGGAGTGTAATTTACTCATTAAAATAAGGTCAGATCATTTTATAACATAGGTTCAACCTTTTTTATGAATCAGATGAACTATAGTGAGCCTTCACTTGCGATTACTCGAACCGTGATTAGTTTATTTTCTGACAAAGGTTTGAGCTTTCTTCTGAATCGAATTAACTATTGCGTGACTTAACTCGTAATCGATCGAACTATTGTTAATTATTTTCTGTTATTGGTTTGACCTAACTTGTATATCAGATGCACTATAATGAGACTTAACCCGTGATTAGTCGAAATGTGGCTTGTTCCTTTTTTTTACAATGATTTGAAATTTATTCTTGAAGGTATGAGGTACAATGAGACTTAAATAGAGTTCAGTCAAACATTGGTTATCACATTGACCAAAAAAAGTTCGATTTCTCCTGAATTGGATGATATATTTTAAAAATTGTTAAGGAATATATTTTGTATTTATTTTTACTTTTATCATATCTAATTTTTGTTTAAATATATTTATTCCATTTTATAAATACACATGTCTTTCCTATCATGATTTTATTTAACTTTCTCTTATACTATACTACTAAATAATTGCTATTATCTTATTTTCTTTCCTTTATCTTTCTTTCATCAATAAAAAAAATGTAAAGAAAGTAGATACTAAGTTGTCTCTGTTAATATTTCCGGGGAAATAAAAGTGAATTATATATTTTTCAGAGACTAAATTAGGTCATATAAATTTTCTCAGAAACTAAAATAAGTCTTCATTTTTTTAACTTGTCAAAAAAATTATCTATTTAGTTTAATAGCATTTGGTCATTTTATAAATAAAATAAAATAAAATGACGTTTAGATTAATATTGATAGATACAAGCATATGATAATACTTATAAAAAATAATAATCTAATTGACGTCCGAAAAAATGACGTTTTGGAATTTTTTTTTTTTCTGGATCCAAGCTTAAAAAAACAACAAGACATGTTGTAAAAGTTTTTGTAGAAAATTAAAAATTTGAAAAAATAAAGTAAAGAAAAAAAAACGAAATTTGTCTCAACAATTGAAATGTGGAAATAAAATATCTCATTTAATTTTTTGATTGGAAAGATAAGAGCACATTAATTGAATATGGGATAAAGATAGACATGGCAACAAAACTCACCCCGCCAGACCCAGCCGTCCCCGCCCCGAATTTAACGCGGAAAAGCCGATTTAATTAGGTGTGGGGGGGATTTGGATTTTTAGTACGGGGCGGGTCCGGGGGATGCTTACACCCGCCCCGCACCCGCTTTTTTAAATTTACTTTATTAAATTTTATAATCTTATTTCCATAAGCACCAACCTATTTTAATATATTATTACTCTTTAGAAACATATTTATTGTAATTATTTTGCTCATTTGAAGTTTTTTTACTAGATATTTAATTATTAATATAATTATTGTTTTTTGTTGCTATGAAAAAATGAAAAAATATGCATTTTTTAAATATTTTATAAAAAAAAGATTTTTTGCGAGCGGGGATGGGTTGGGGACGGGGTTGGGTGTTTCATTTTTACCTCCGATATGGTTCGGGGACGAGGCCGGGTGCATGGAAGCGGGGGTGGGGACAGGGATGCTTATACCCGCCCCCGATCCGCCACGTTGCCATATCTAGATAAAGATGCGAATAACAAAAATTCTATGTAAAAAATCTTCCTATATTTGATTTAGTTAATAAATTACATATTGCTCAATTTAATTGGTTGATATCATGAGGGGTAAATTATTTCCAAATCATGAGGGGGCAACGAAGACTTCACCTATATATTTACAAACTTTGTAGATGTATTTAATAAATAATATTATAGAATAAATACTTCATTTATTAAAGATGCATAAATATTAAATATCAATGTCGGTAAGTTAGGTTTTTAGTCTCATTGTTCAACATCCTTAAAAAAAAAAAGTCTCATTGTTCAGCGTGAAAAAGACGTTTACATGTATTTATTTATTTTGTTTGAAATAACGTGTACGTGTTCCTGTTGAACTTTAATGATAACGTGTACGTGTTCCTGTTGAACTTCAATGACCCCACCTTTAGGTGAATCCGTCCAACATAAATACTTCATTCGATCTTAAATATAAGAATTTTTTTTTTTTAGGTTTATTGAATAATTAATATATTTGTTTTACAATGTAGACCAGATACATTGACTATTCAATGAACCTAAAAAATGAATCTTTTCTTATATTTGAGATCGGAGGAAGTACTACCTTAGAATTAAATATCTATTTAATGAAGCTCTTTCACACTCTAGGAGGAAAAACATAAAATGGATTACAAAAATAACATTTTTAGTTCTTCAAAATTACCCCTATAGTATATAAAAATTTGCAGCTCGCCTCCTACTTTCTCTTCACTCTAGAGAGGGGGAAGTTTTGTGCAGGCCCCGCAGCAAATTTATAATTTTCTTGCCACTTTCCTTTGCTTCAAAGGAGGGAAATTCGTGTTTTCTTTTAAGTATCATTTCTTATGCCTTTCGGTGGATCTAAATAATACCTAAATATCTCTTTAATGAAGCCCTTTCACACTCAAGGGCATAAACATAAAATGAATTACAAAAATAACATTTTTAGTCCCTCAAAATAATCCCTATAAAATATAAATAGAGACTAAAAATGAATAATTTTTTTGTAGACTAAACTTAAGAGAATGTAATTTTGTAGTGACTTAAAACATATTTAATCCTAAACAATATTATAAATTAAATAAACAGAATATTTATTTAATGGAGTTTGCTACAATAAACCCACTTATTTTTAGAAGATATACTTTATCAACCAACACCTTTTCATTTGGACCAAAAACCCAATTTTTATTTTTTTGAAAATATCAAAACTTACAGATACAATTTAATTCACGTATGATCATTAATGTTTTTTTCTTAGGCTAAACTGCACTTTTGGCTCCCTAAGTCTTAAAATGTTGTGATTTTGACCCCTATTAAAAAAATGTCAAAAGTGACCATATGTTTAGGGAAATATGCTTTTTTGACCTCTAACTAAGAGAAATATGATCTTTTGACCCTTTATCTTCTCAAAAAGTTGCGATTATGACCCATGTTTTGGGACACGTGGCGACTTCTCATCAATTTTGGGATAAAATGGACCAAATTGCCATTTTGTTTTATAGGAGACCAAAATCACTAACATTTTAAAATTTAGAGAGCGAAAAGTGCAGTTTAACCTTTTTCTTATATATTTTTTTTATATTTGGTTATGCGGCTCTCTCCTCTCCCTGTTTACATTGTTCTCTATAACATGAGATCAATTTCATGAGGACGGTCCTTAATCAATAATGATCTTTCAAAACACTAACGGTAGAGTATATTATAAACTTTCTTTTAAGAATATAATAAGAAAAATGTTAAACTAGTGCCCTTAAGGTATTGATTAAATAATCAAAATAAGTAACTTTTTATATAAAGTAATGCAATAATAAAGATAGAAGAGAGTAATAATGAGTATTGGTTAAAAATCAAAATTTATATTTTTTAGATAAATTTTATATTTATAGTTTCCTTTACCGTTAAGAACTGTATAATAAAGATAGAAGAGATTAATAATAGGTATTGGTTAAATAATCAAAATAAATAACTTTTTATATAATGTAATGTAATTATTACTTAATTAAAAATTAAAATTTATATTTTTTAAATAAATTTTTTATTTATAGTTTCCTTAACTATTAAGAACCGATACAGGGGAGTAATAATGTCTCATTTGCTTTTCACATCTCTTTTTTCAACTTAATCAAAAAGACGTGTACGACTTTGAACTTAAATGACCCCACCTGAGATGTACTTCTCCTTACTTAAATATCTCTTTAATGAAGCCCTTGTACACACACAATCCACGTCCAATACAAAAAAAAAAAAATGGAAGTGTTTGTGTTTCCCACAGGAACAACAATAATCATCTTTTTTCTGTCAGTTCTACTTGCTGTGATTCCATGGTATCTGCTCAACAAGTTATGGCTTAAACCAAAGAGGTTTGAGAAACTT
>Ga0228710_1011903_pt1 | contig 11019 bp, 7 predicted proteins | sample MedpolnodulmetaG_FD_177995 | JGI IMG/M metagenome (GOLD analysis project Ga0228710, IMG submission 177995) | Root nodule microbial communities from Medicago polymorpha collected in Santa Monica, California, United States - pink nodules | ecosystem: Host-associated > Plants > Roots > Nodule... | reverse complement strand
TGATTGCATCATTATCGTTGAGTAAAAATTTGGAGATTTTAAAACCATATAATTCTATATGTAAACAAATTGAAGACATAATTTTATGGAACTTGTGATGGACACATATTACTTAAGTGTACAACAATTTGTCCACAAAAAAAAAGTCTACAAAAACAAACAATAGATATATACAAACGATGACACAACATGATAGGAATGAAAAGCTCATCGGTGAGGAGAAATATTAGGGATTGCTGCATTTTAGAGGGAATTTGTTAGATTAAATTGGTACGCTGTATTTTAGATGTTATTTGTTAGGTTAAGTTGCTGCTAACGTAATGCAGCATTTTAGAGGGAAATTAGATTAAGTTGCTACAAACCTAACAAAATTAATAAATAAGGATATCACAACACACTCTTATTATACTCCTTCAACATATTTCTCTTCTCACTTTCTCCCTCTACCTCCTCCTCCTCTCCTATCTCTCCGAACAGAACCATCATAACCACCACCACCACCATGTTTAACACCTAGATCTCCCTCACTTTCTCTACATTTTGTGATGATTTGACTAATTTGATTAAAGATTGATATGGTTTTGAATTTTTTTATTTCATGGGTTTTTCAAAATGCAGGACAAAAGAACCAGACAACAAGGCAAAGGAATCTGCTCATATTGACATCCGAAAATGGTCTCATCATCACAAATACTATACCGCTTGTGTGATATTCTTTTCCCTTTAAGGTTAAAAACCAAGTTTCTACAACTCCATTGAAGTAAGCATGCATGGTATATGTGACTGTGATTACAATATAAAAATATAAACAGAGCATATGGAAGCTAATGGAACTCTGGCGAGGACAAATGCACTGAAAAATTGTGGGGTCGTTAGGAATCAAAACTCAATTTAGTGTGGTGAAGCGGAAACGGGTGGTGGTGGAAGATGATGTGGGAAAAATTTAGTGTTGAAAGACCATCATAAAATTGTGTTCCCTATTTAATCCAATGGTCAAAAACTAACTTTCCCATGGTGGGAAAAAACTAGCATTTCCAGGGCTAAATGCCACCTACCCTCTGGCATTCGCTCGCAACTTATGATATCAAAATCATGGGGTAAAAAGCACTGCAAGGCTGAATAATGCAGGCAATACACGGCCTAATGAAATGAAAGATGTGAAATGATACCGATAAACAAAAACTTTTAACGGTTGAATACACTATCTTAACTCATTGGAAAACATTCCCTGAGAAAAATATAAAAATCCAACGATCCAACTTATTACAGGCAGCAAAATTAGATCAGGATGCCAGATTCAATAGCTGGAGGTAGTTCATTTTATGCAGCTTGGATCATTCATTTGGGTCTCTGATAATCCCTCCCTCAAATTAACATGGCCGTCATGGAGTTATCTATTCATTCCAACTAGTTCAGAATTCGTGAAACTTTTCAAGAAAAATTACATCCTTCAAATCGATCGTTTTATACTAGAAAATTATTAAGAACCGTAAACAGAATAACAGGCTCATTTTTTGCTGGGATCCATGTTCATCCCCTGAAGATTCAGCAAAAGATCATCTGAATGCAGTAAAACCTTGTTTGCTGAATTTGCAATAATATGTGCTATCTCCCTCGCGGCTTCTATCTTCCTCAGTGTGATGAAAGCTGGATTTTTGTCAGTGGCTTGTCCGATCAGTTGGGCACTTTTAGCCTCACCCTGTTGATTTGTAAAAAAGGTCAGAGGGGAACTAAATATTTAGGAAGCAAAATATGTTCAACATTCAGTGTTGATCAATAATGGACTGAGGTGTAAAACTGGCAATTGCAAACATTACATACTACTAGTATTTAATTTTGAAATGTCATGCTAACACGTGCCCTGAGGTCATTGTTTAAGAAACTCAAGGAAACGTTGTCTAGAAAATACAAGTCAAACTCTTGTTGAAGTAATAAATACATCATTTTCTATGCAAAAGCTACTTCATTTGATTCCTTAAACAATGGCCTAAGGGAACTTGTTAGTATTTTCCGATTTTAAAACCCACATTAAACTTGACAACCAGATTTGTGAACAAAGACACTTGTTAGTCGTTACCAAAGATGTATCCAACATCATGATCAAGAGAACAGATAAGACAGTGCTGGTTTTTGGGCTAGATAGAATAATGAGTAACACTTTTTCTGAATGTATTCTGCATGAAAATATAAAAACAACAAAGCATGTACCAGGCACCACAACAGTAACTGCATAAGAATTCATGGTTTCTTCTTACCTGTGCTCTAATTATAGCACTTCTCTTGTCTTGCTCAGCTTTTTCCACAACAAATTTAGCCCTCTCAGCTTCTTGTGCAGCCACCTGCTTGGCTTCAATTGCAGCAGTAAACTCTTTGCCAAAGGTCAGACTAGTAATTGACACATCATCAAGAGCAATGTTGAAGTTGGCTGCCCTCTCAGTCAGAATCTTCCGGATTTCACGACTAACAGCCTACAAAGAATTGATTTATTAAAACATATACTTCTTTGTTCAGAATTGAAATTAACAGTGATGTAAATTAAACAAACAAAACAATAATACTTTCCCACTTAAAATGAATTCAAAACAATAAATAAATCATAAGATGTGATTTTAATTTCATAAAACATGTGCTACTGGGTAATGACAAGAATTTACGCATAATATTTTCAAGGACAGATCAAGTGTATGTATATTCATCGTGCTTCTAACAAATATAGAAAAAAAAATAATCTAACATAATGACAAGCAAAAGAAAATAGACAACTCAGTAACTAGCAACATGGTTTGAATAATAACTTGAGTTTTAATGCATCACAACTAGATTTTCTACTTACCTCTCGCTGTGTAATAAGTTGGCTGGCATTGTACTGGGCAACCACAGCTTTCAAAGTTTCATGTATGATTGAAGGCAAAACCCGTTCATTATAATTCTCTCCAAGGGTCCGATAAACTGTAGGTAGCTGGCCGGGCAAAGGACGAGTAAGGACTCGAAGCCCAATTTTCACCTAGAAAGTGTTTACATGCAGTTTAAAGAAAAATCAATATTGCACGTGTTTAAATTTATAAAAACATCTATAATCTATAAACTTGAAGTACTGGAAATTGGTTTCATGAAACCAAACATCTTTGCTACCTATGAATTATTAATTAAAACTTCTAACATTGTCATCCTCATCCAAATAAATTAGAAGACATAATAAGTCATCAAACAACCCTGGGAAAGTGGGAGAAAGGACATTTTGCAGATATTCCGTGAGAGTGTGATGCAAATTCAGAGGCTAAACATGAAAAGGGAAATCAGATTACAAGGCCAATCACCAGATGTTGTTTCACAGCATCAAAAGTTCAAAGAGGAACCATTTTAAATCACCACACAGACACCGGAAATGATCAACATATCTTTATAGCATTTCAGATTTGAAATAGTTCTTAACCGCACTTGTTATGTTTTGAAGTTTAAGCTGATACAACAATTAAATAGACAAAAATCATCGGCATCACAGCATGTATAGTTAAGTCCCAACGCCAGGATCACAAGATTGAAATGTCTACAATCGATAAGAAAAATCTAAATACTAACGGATTTAATTATATCATTAAAGTCTTACCATTTGAATATGATATATCCAAAATGGGCATTTTATGCAATAACGAAATAGCCACCTAGCAGTTGTTCAAAAACTTTAACAATGATTTTGCAATCAGGAATCAGCTAAACATGTATAAACATTCCTAAATATAAAGGGACACTTGGATATAAATGTTTATTCAATAAACACTTATCATTTATGAGTTTATATATAAGCTATTTCTAAAACCGGAGAGGTAATCCTTAATAAAGGTAAACCCCAATATAAACTTTGTAAAAACGATGTCTATATTATAAGCTCCTCAAAACAATTCAATGCATTTTTTAAATCTGAATGCAGTGCTATATATGCTTCACATTCACTGGTCAAACATAACGAAACATACAGAGGATTGAGGACATTACTTTGTTAACTAGCGGATGGTTTAGTATGACTGATGCACATAACGGAAAAATACATAATGATTTTCAGACAGGTATACCATCACAAAGAATAGAGGGAAAAAAGAAGAGATGCCTAATTGGACATCTCCTCATAAGAAAACTTCGACGTAAACAATCAAATATATGCAAGTTATTTATTATGTTCAAATGGCTTATCCTAATGATGACATGCAAGTCTAAATAAAACTGGATTTCAGGCCTGTTTGGATTGGCTTATTTATTTGTGAGGCTGCTTGGGAGAACTTATGAAAACAGCTTACACCATTTTCCATAAGCTTTTTTCAGTTTATTTTATAAGTTCTCCAAGGTAGCTTATAAAAACAGCTTAAAACATATACAAAAACAATTCAACTTTATTTTCTCCTTTGATCTTGAAAAAGCTTATGTAAGTTTATACATAAGTGCTTATCAGGGGAAGTGTTTGTGTTATAAGTTGCAAATAAATTGTTTATCCAAGCAGAGCCTAATTATTTATTATTTACCATCTGCAGATCACGACTCCCAGAAGTACTCTCAACCAAATGAGGACGTGCACGAACATCATAGATCACCGGCCTCTCAAACCACGGAATCACAAAATGTGTTCCTTCAGGATAAACCTACACATCAAACAAAACACCAATATCATTTTAATTCACAAAACTGAAATGAAGTTACAATCAAAACCCTAAACCCTAGAAAATGACCTTGTCTTTGACACCAACGAGACGATTGAAAACGATGGCACGGTGACCTCCTTCAACATTGTAAAGACTGTTAGCAGCAGCATACAAACCAATTCCACCAATAATTCCCAATTTCGCCAGTGTTGATGCAGCACCACCACTTGGAACTTTCATCTTCAAAAATCACAAATCAAACGATTAACATCAAATATAGTTATAGTCTCAGATTTCACACGCGTGATTTAGAATCAATGAACCCTAAACAAAAACGAAAATGAACTACACAGAAATTCTTCTCGCAAATAAATAGAAAATGAAAATTGATTTCTAAGGTGGAAGTTTGAAGAAAGAGAATATTGAGGAAATGGAGGATTGTTTGTACCTTGAAGATTGCGATGAAGGAGTGTGAGAAGAAAGAAATGAGGTTAAAGGGTTTAGGAAGATTTTTATGAGTAGGGTTTAAACTTTCTGAACAAGAAAACCGTACAGTTCGGGAATTGGGGAAAAAGTTAGTCAAGATTTTATTGGGCCTTTTGACTCAATCTTTATAGGCCCAAATAATTGTGACATGACATAATAGGTTGAGATTTGGTAACGATTAAAATGGAAAATAGTCTAACCCAAGTGCGTTGAGATGTCTCTGGCCTTGTCTAGCTTAATCAAGTTCTAATTCGAATTCAGCTTTAGGCATGTGTTGAATTGTGACATTTAGAAAATATGGGATTTAGTATGTAAAATTCAAAAACACAATTAAAATGTGTATTTTGTTTAAGGAAACAAAATGTATTAAGCAACTAAATCAAAATGCAACAGAAGAAGGATAATATCTTCAAACCAAAAAATATAGGCTTAAAAAGTGTGTTGTCACGTTGGCACGTTTAATATGATTCAATGAAAGAAATGAAAACAAGATGTAAAAGCATTACTGTCAACAAGTATCATCCCAAAATAAGATTGATTTTTAAAAGGTTGTGAAAACCACAATCATATTAGCTTGGAATGTGTTGGTTGATAAATGATTTGGCTAGTTTATGATAGGATAATGTTTCATTGACAAAATTTTCTCCATACACACAATGTACCACCCTCATATGAGAGTGTGTGAGAGATAAAAAAAACAAAATTTCTTTTGTGTGTGGAGACCACATAACACGTGTCACAATTGTGTGTGAATGTATACATACCACGATTGCTCTTTATGTTATTAGATATGTTAGTTTTATTCTTCTCAACGTAGAGTGCTGCATCACACAAAAGTCATTAAGAGTGTATACTCGAGTGAACATTCAAAAGTGTATGAATGGCAATGCCCAATTTTTCCTTTCTTAATTTTCGTTAGATTAATTCAAATGGAGAGTTGTGAATGTTCTACTTGCTACTAACAACGACTAATAAATCATGCACTAATATTTAATGTTAAATAAATTGAGTGGAAAAAGAAAAAGAAAAAAAGACAAGTGGTGTTGTTAAAAAATTTCTACTTCATGCAAACAAATTTTTTTAAGAGAATCTGACAATCAAACTTGGGTAGTTCAAAATAGAGTATGTTTTATGAACATATACTTTCAATCCAAATCAGTTTTACATAATATTAAATGAATTTTTTTATATCATATATTAATTTAAAAATGTAATTTGACCAAAAAAATATGTAATTAGTATAAATTGAATTAATGAATATCATTCTCTCTTGAACAAAAAAAAAAGTAAATTAATGTAACGACATAGTAATTTTTTTTTTCTTAAATGTCAATGTGAAACTTATTTATACTCACAAGAGATGTTCTTTAAATCCTTCAAAATATGTAAGACAAGCATTACATACATGTAAAAATAAAACATAAAATAAATACAAAGAATAAGCCAGGTTCATATCAAATCAAACCCAAGACAAAGAAGATCAAATGAAAAAAAATACATGAAACTCAAAAAAGAACTCCCATGCAAATCAAACCAAGACCAGCAACAAATCCAAAACCGACATTCCTTCCAGCTGCACTATCATCCTTCTTAGTAGACGCAGGAGATGGAGCATCACCTTCAACGTCGCTGCTGCTCGGAGTTTTAGAAGGAGTTTTCGACGACTTAGGAGCCGGAGATGAAGATGGAGACTTAGCACCAAAAAGTTCAGAAGGTAACAAAACCTTGTCCAATTGATAAACAGCCAAAGGAAATTGTTGTCTCAAAGCATTGTTGATGGGTACAGTAACAACTCCGGTTGAAACATTAACTTGGTTACCTTGTGAAGTGAAGTGAAGACCCCAATTACCTTCTTTGCCAGAAGCTTGTGTTCTAACTGGGTTTGAAACTGTTAAGAAATCGGAAAGAGAGTAGTATTTTGGTGTGACATGGTAGAGAATGAGTTGAACTTTCTGTTGGTCGGAGAGGTCGTTGATTGCTCCTGATATTAGACATAAATGTTAGTTATATACATACTCCACTAATTAGTTACATGCTAGTTATATTAGGGCATCTTTTTGGGTACTGTACAGATGTATCAGTAGCTTATAACATATGCGTTTATCATGATAATTGTTTATGTATAAGTTATTTCTGTAATAAAAGATAAAATAAAGTTAAATTTTTTTCGTATAAGTTATAATTTGTTTTCATAAATAAGTTGAAAACATCTTATAAATATGTCACACGTTGTTTTCACATGTACCCTCAAACGGTCTCACGAAACTTAAGACTTGTTTTCACACATTCTCTCAAACAGTCTCACAAAACTTAAGATAGTAGATAAATTTGTTTTACATATGATACCTGATGGAAGATTTTGGAAGGCATTGTCAGTTGGAGCAAAGATTGTGAAACCTTCTGAAGTTGAGTTGAGTTGAGTTTGGATTTGAGTGAGTTGTTGAGTTTCATTGAGGAGACGAATGAGGAAGGTGTATTGGCCAGCTTTTTCAAAGATTGCTGTGATGTTTATTGGGCCTGAGGGTGCTGGTGCTGGGGCTTGGGCTTGGATTTGTGGAGTTAAGAAGGGAATGAGAGTGAGAAGAATGAGTGCAAGAGGTGTAGTATTGGTGAGTGCCATATTGGTAAGTTAGTGAAGGAGAATTAAGATTGGAAGATGAGATTTGGTGAGTGAGTATGTGGAGAGGTGAAGAGGGGTTTTATTTGGGGAGGAATATTATTAATAAGGTAATTTGGTTGAGAATTTGTTGGCATGAGCTGGATCAAGGCTAGCATATATCATTATATTCCCTTAGTTGACAAATGAATACAAAAATAAATCACATCAAATTTGTAATAAGGAATGAAGTTTAACATTTGGTTGGAATGATAGGAAATTACATGTTGTGTTATATACTTAAGTTTGCAAAAAGTCAAGCCTAATTTGTTTTGGTTGGTTGCATTATATGGAAGTTTTTTAGAGTGTATCAAATACAGACCCTAGTTTGCTGTAAAAGGAATGAGATACTTCTTATACTCATGAACCATTGTTTTATGTTCAATTAAAAGAAAGTGTCTCTTCCACCCACTTCTTACCATGTGCTCTGTTTTGGTTTGTACTCTGTATTAGAACGGATATACTATGCCTTGGAAATTTACATGATCTTGTAAAAAAGTTATATTAATTTTGTTTCATAATCATGATATCCTTATATTTGTGACTCTTCCAACAAAAAAAATTAAATCAAATCAATTAAGACGTGTGTGTGGATGTGGTGTGCATGAAATATTTCTCTAATTAATATTGTCCTGAAAAGTTTATACTGTCCCAATCCATATAATAAGCCATCTTACCAAAGACAAAATAAAAAATAAAAAATATCATCGCATAAAGTTTTAAGGTAGGTGCAAAGATATTTGATATGCATAAACGGAAGTTCGAACTTGCAATTTCTCTCAATTATAAACATTTATGTCATTTTCTTTGGAATTATCTCATTTTATATGTCATTTTAAGGTATCAATGAAACACTACTTTCGTTTTTTCTTTTATAGCTTGTGTATTTATTGCTCTTTTTTCTTCTTCTTGTAATTACTCTTTTTCATACCAATTTTTTGACAATTTTTCCATACCATTAAAGACTTATAATTCAAAAAGGTAAATTACAATGACTTTAATAAATCAACAAAATTATTTATGCTTCTTATATATATATATATATATATATATATATATATATATATATAATCTATAAACCATTATTTACACTTGAACAGAAGGCAAGCGGGCAACAAGCTGCGCCGCTAGACCTTTTTTGATGGCAAAATCAATCCTCGTGAACACAACATTCATGGATCTAGGAGACATGACATTGCTATGCATAACCTTTTCAACTCTATGTAGAAGGTCAACAACCTCTGGTGCTAGGAAACCGAAAGTGTCAAAAGCAAATGGTATAAAAGCATGTTGATTGTCAGAACACGTTTTCTCATGTTTGACCACTTTGCTTGACGCAGCTTTTAGGGCTGTTTGTCCTACGGTAAAAGGTCTGATACCTAATCCCACAAGTGGTGAAACCCAATCAAGTCTACACAAGCATGTTGATCTTCTATCTAGTGGGTCAGTCAGGAAGTTCACAGACGCCTCCTTCTTCACTAATATCCCCGCCCGTCTGAAAATATCAAAAAGTACATCCCTAACAAAGTCATGTCTGTACACATAACACAACTACATTTTTATAGAATGTATAAGTTAATTTTTACAAATTTATAATATGTATAACATAATAATACAATAATTTTTGAAAGTCTGGACAAACAACAGTTGTAAAACGGTGGTTAGCAGCCTGGCATATATAAACCTAAGTACCTAACACATGGGATACACTATCATACCAAATAAATCAATTTTGTGATAAGATATACTGTTTTGCATTATGTAGGCCATGAGTATCATTGTCAAAAATACGACTAAACTCTTGACAAAAATAGGTACGATTAAACTATGTAAGCCTGACATTATGTTTGGCATTATGATAAGATATGTTTTGCTAGCTCACAAGTCACAAAGGCCATGTACATCGCTTGCATTAATTGCTACGACATAATAAGGTCACTTCTAGATTGGAATATAATGGCATGTGTGTGGTTCACTTGAAATGTGTGTGAACTGTGCGACTGAGAGACATTCTTTATACTGAATATGGTTTATTTTTTCCTCTGCATTTTCTTAGAATTTATCCTGAGAATTAACAAACTAAGTCATTATCGTATGCTAGTTTTTTAGATCATGATTATATGTCATCTTATATTACGACTACTTTGTACATTTCTCGTAATAACTTACACGTGGTGATCCAATTATGTCAATGGTAGAAAAGAGAGGTGAATTGACTATCATCAACACATAATTGTGTTGGTCATTCCCACTAGTCATCCACTATTAAGTATTTGATTTTGGCATTTTATTTGTTTAAGACTTATTTTTAATTTTCAGTTTGCTTAATTTTGTAATAAAAGTCCTTTGGCAAATAATCTAAAAACTAACTTTTGAACTTTTGTAAAGTGTTCGGAGATTTACATCTAGATGAAGAAAAAAATTGTATGAGAAAAGTGGCAAAAATGGGAGTGCATCATTTTCATGTCCATTATTTTATCATGTTTTTGTTTTGTCGTATCCAAAGTTTATAACTTACAATTCGTATAAAGTTGCGTCTAAAATTGGGTCTTCAAAATCATGTCTTTCAATCTCTCAAAAAAAAAATCATGTCTTCAAATCTTCTTAAAAAAAAAAATCAGATCTTCAAACAAAAGCCTAAATATCTTCATCAAAACAAAGAAGCATGATTGTGAGAAATCAACCGAGAGGTACGTAATTTAGCTTATGACATTGTTGCATTTGTTGAGTTAATAATGATAGTTATCTCTTAATGAATCAAATTAAAAACCATACTTTTACAAATTATATGATATGATCAAGAAGAAGGACCGAATCAATTAACATTAAACAATAATTTATTAAAGATGCTTTTGAATTGATGGTTATTACTTAAACCCAATATTTGTATTGAATTCTTTAAATGATGTTATTTTTATTAATATCTTGATCATTATAGCTATTGTTCAGAATTGGTCCAAGACCTATATTTCTCATTACCATAAGCTTCATTACACAAAGGCTCGATCCAACATGATTCATCTCTACCCTTGAATCCTCTCTAGCTCATAACGCTTCAACGACTAGTAATGACTCTTCAACAACGGATGGATCCAAACATTGATGGTGCTCTCTTAGTAATTGTCACTTAATAACTCTTGAACAGCTCCTCTTCGACATCTATAAAAACCACCATTCATCACGATACAAGATACCTACTCTCTCTCTCTCTCTCTCTCTCTCTCTATATATATATATATATATATA
>Ga0228710_1011902_pt1 | contig 11019 bp, 7 predicted proteins | sample MedpolnodulmetaG_FD_177995 | JGI IMG/M metagenome (GOLD analysis project Ga0228710, IMG submission 177995) | Root nodule microbial communities from Medicago polymorpha collected in Santa Monica, California, United States - pink nodules | ecosystem: Host-associated > Plants > Roots > Nodule... | reverse complement strand
CACACACACACACACACACACACACACACACACACACAAATTTGTTCAAATATTAAAGAAGGTAATAAAATGGAATAAAATTTGAGAATTGAAATCATTACTTTCCAATGGCAGTCTCCAACATGTTATGGTGACGTTGTTCCATACTAATATGGGCTCTTGCCGCTGGTAGTTCTCCCATGTATACAATATATGGCTGTTTATTAGTCACAAAATTCACATCAATTATAGGTTAAAGTGTCCAAAAGAAATTAAACTGTTCTACTAGTGTATACCTTTCTTCCATGTTGATTTGATCCCTGGATCAGTGTAGGAAAACAATGGAGAAAGATGGGAAGCAGAAGTAGTAGTAACAAATTTTGTACCATCTTTATTGTATTATTCATTCTCTAATAGACAGTGTCTTATATAATGTGAAAGAAAAACAATGTTTGGTAACATAAGTAGAGTGCAAAAAATTGTTCTTTCTTTTATAATGTAACGGCACTTGGCGGAGATTATGCAAGAACGTGAAATGAGTGACATTGTGAGGAAGAGGCAAGTAAAGACGGTAGTCTTAGGAATTGGTATTTGGTGGCTTGAATTTTGGATCTTTAGACAAGTCACCACCACCACCAATATTAACATTCTTCAATCAATGTACTAAATATTATTATTGTACAGTAAATAATAATAATAATAATAATAATAATAATAATAATAATACGACTATTACTTTTCCCACCCTGCCTCTTTCTCGCGCGTCCTGCAAACAAACCAAAAATACCCCTGATCCGGATTATGAAATCCGAACCAGATTGTTAGAGATTTCCGGAACACAAAATCCGGACAGCTTTGATATGAGATTTTTGGTGTTTTCTTTGATGTCAAAGGTCTCTGTTGACCGTTACATAACCCCCGCATAACCTACAAAGCAATTGCAGAGGTTATATGAACGGTCAACAATGACCATGACACCACAAACATTTCTACAAAACTAAGAAAAAATTAAAGAAAATGAAAGAAAAAAGGTGAAGTGAAGAATGAAGGAATTTGTTGAACATGCAAGCCTATTTATAGCTTAAAACAAGTCCCAGGTCATTTGAAAGTCAAGGAAAACGTGTTTGTCTTTCAAAACCGTCGAAAAAATGCATTAAAACTCCACTAACCGGCCAAACCTTTGGTGAAACGCACAGTCCAAAAATAACTGAGATTGTCCGGATTATATAATCCGGAAATGACAAAAACATTCCGGATTATATAATCCGGACAACACCAGAATGCCTATTTTTAGGATTTTTTAGATAGATTTCTTGGAAAATAAGTAAAAAAATGCATAAAAAAACAAGTAAGCAGCATAAAACAACGTAAACAGCAAAATATTATAGGATGATGTTCTAAGAGGTGCTTTTGAACTCGATCCAACTGGCCTGCCAACTGACATATTTCTATCAGAAGGCCAACTGGATCGAGCTCATAAAAACCTTTTCAGATTCAGATCTGCAACATAACAATGGAAGACAAGGTGTTTCAAGAGGATTGTTTTGAGTCAGATCATGCTGCCTTGCCAACTGAGATATTTCTATCGTCAAGGCACCAAGATCTAGCTCATAGCAAACCGCTTGATATTCAAATGTAGAGCAAGAATCTATATATATTTTTGAAAGCATGCTGAAAATCTTCATCATACCGTTAAATAGATAGCTATCTACTTAAAACAACATGAGAAAGATCCTCAGCACAATGACAAAAAATTTCATGGTTTCTTTGGTGTGTTTGTTTGTATTTTTGACAGCATGCAGAAGATCTTCATCACGCGGTCAAATAGAGAGCTATCTATTTGGGACCACGTGAGAAAGATCCTCAACTTAATGACAAAAATTTGCATGATTTTCTTTGGTATGTTTGTGTGTTTTGCTGGAAATGAAGATGAAAACCGGAAATACTTATTTATAGAGGTCTCTGGACGTTGTGGACCACAACAAATGTCGGTGCAGTGTGGTCCATACAAAAGAATCCTATACTGAGGGGTTTCAGATTACATAATCCGAATTTCACTTACACCCTATAAAATTGATTTTGATTCGGATTATTTTAGCGTTTAAATGAACATATTTGGCGTAATATAAATTTAGATAATATAAAACATAATAAAACATCTTAGTTGAACCGCAATATAACTAACACATGATTAAATAAAACATAAAACACGTAATTAAAAACAACATAAAACACGTAATTAAATAATACATAACACATCATCACAAATCATCTAAACTAATGTCTTCGTCTGGTGCTTCCATTAGTGCCCTGATCTCTTCGTAGTTCCTTGGCCGGATCAAACTTTGTCGAATATGTTCAACAAATCTGACCAACGAAGCGTCTAACTCGATCGGCCCACTAGTACTGAACTGACCAAAGATGGAGAACATGTTTCTCACGTCGTCGTCGCTCATGAGCTTCATCCAGGTGAACTACACAACCCCGGCTGAGTCGGTCGACGGAGGTCGATACTTAACACCATCCACCTCCCGTGTGTCCCTGTAGTTGAGTTCGAGGTTGATTTGATTCAGCTGACTCTTCAATCTAGAGAGGGTGAAATCATTGGGAATCTGAACAGATGGGGTGGTTTTCCCCCGTTATAGTAAACTGCAGGTAGCTTGGTGTTCGGATCAAAGACAAAGTTTTCCATGGTTTTTTTGTGGTTTCTGGTTATGAACACATAGACACCTATTTATAGAGGTCCCTGGGCGTCCAGGACCACAAAAATTGTCAGTGCAATGTGGACCACATGAAAAAAGTCATGTTCCAGATTGTATAATCTGAAATGTCCCTCACCTCACATAAGGTGCGGATCTTCCTTCAGTTTGGCTCAGTATCATAAAAATTCAGATTACATAATCCGGAAACCATGGGAGTTGTTCGGATTATATAATCCGGACTGTGTCAGTTTATTTTGGACGGTGGTCTGCACCAGAAGAAACACGTTTTTAAAGGTTTTTACCAGCATTAATGGCTGGTAAAACTCCTTTGAATACATTTTTTGACCAAAATTAATGGCTAGGCAAATTATTTTCCTATAAATAGTCTCCAAAACCTTCACATTTCTCACACTATTTCTAAAACTCTCCCCTTCTCTCCTCATGTTCATTATATGCAAAATGTGTTTCCATCGTTGGCCTTTCATAAAAAAAGGCTACTTTGGAAACTCAAGGATTATATGACCGATCAACGGGGAAGGCAACGCGCTGCAAAGAAGCATGGTCTGTCTGGGTGCAAGGTTGACCATCAAGGTCTCTTTCTCCATAGAAACATACCTTACCCCAATAGCCTCCCCCCCGACCAACCTTCTTGGGGTAAAGCTAGATTTAGTTCCCCAAGGAGGTCGGTTTTCTGGTGTGTTTTTTTTTTCCCGTATACTTAGTTTTATCCCATTGTAATGTAAATGTATGAATAATTATATTAATAAAATGAGATGTTTGTGTATTATTTTTGTTCTTATTTTTGTGTTTTTATTTGCATTTATTTTATGAATTTAGCATCTAAATAATATAAAATAAAGCAAAGTGTGTAAAACTGGTAAAAGAGGTTTCCAGATTATATAATCCGGAAATTTCAGGGAAATTATTTATCGGGATTATATAATCCAAAGGGGTTTTTTTTTTGTAATTTTGCAGGGCGTGATGTTGTATCAAAAGTAAATATTTTTGTTTATCATCTCCACAAGGACTGGTGCGATATTCTAAGCCGTTCAACAATCGATATCGTTCCGAGCAAGGGTTTCAAGATTGTTTTGTTTCATGAACTATAATACTATGGAATTGCAAAAGATATGAGAATTAACAGGGAAATAACTATGTTGGGATTAAAGTTCATCAACCTACTCATACGTATTCTCGGATTAGTGTTGCGAACCCTAATTATCAATCGATATTATCACATATTGCTCGGCAACATCATTCGTGTCCAAATGATGTCGTGAGTTCTATTGAGTCGTTCAGTCGTCGATTTCCCAAACTACTAAACGATTCAATAGTCGATTGTATCATTGTATAGTTGATTTCCCAAACTATTCAATGATACAAAAGCTTTGGATTCCAATAGTTAAAGTGATTATCAAAACCTAAATTCCATGTCTAGAACAAAAGATTTGATAGAGGATTATTCTAACCTAGATTCAAAAGGTATTTTTCAATAACAATTCAAATCCATAAGATTAAAATGAAAAACAAGAACAACCTCAACATCAAAAGATAACTAAGACCAAACAACATCATAATCAAAGGGAATACATACTAATAGAGTTGATTGCATTTAATTCCAACAAAAAGAGTTTAGTTACACATTGTCATGGTAACCTTACAAGGAGAAAAGAAGAGATGAAATGAGCAAGCCATGATGTCTCAATGATCTTGGAAATCCCTTCAATCCTAGTGCTCCTTGCTCCTTAGGTTCCCTCTGATTTTCCCATGTTTTCTCTCCCTAAAGTGTCCTAGTAATAATCTCTGTTATGATCTGATCCCCCCCTCAAATGAAATGACCAACTGGCTTTTATAGAATTATGTTCTGACTCAACTCGCCTCGCGAGTAAACTCATTCGACATGGCGAGTTGAGGTTTCTTCATCAGTGGTTTGTGCCACGTCAGCTCTGAGGAGTTTTAGCCGCCTTAGCTCGCCTCGCGAGTATATTTGTTCGCCATGGCAAACTCTGGTCTTCAGCTCTCTGGAGTTGCTCGCCATCCACTCGCCTTTTACTTGCCATGGCGAGATTTTTCGCCTTCAACTCGCCATGGCGAGTTATGCCTTTCTATTTCTTCAAGTTTCCTTGTTTCTTATGTGTCCAGGCATGCATTTTCCTACACAAAAGTTGGTATTAGATTTAAAAAGCATAAATGGATGATTCTTCAATATTTGTGAGCTTTTCACTGGATAACTTGCAAATCAAGTAATCAAAGTGCCTAAATTGTGTATTCTATTTAACTGTTTTCTGACACTTATCAGGGCGCACAGGAACTTAAGAGGGTGGAAAAAGTGATAGTCTAATAATAAGTTAGAGAAAGGACCAATGTTGTTAGGCCCAATCAATGCCATGGAGAAAGACAGATCAAAGCCCAATGTTACAAAAATCATATTAAAAAACTATGATTTCTGCTCTTCGCCTAACACTTTTCGCTCCCACTCAGCTGAATGGACATTAATGCCCCTGCATGAGTTAAGTCACGCACCACTGGCATGTACGCGATTTAACTCACGTACCTTGGTCGGTGGTCAGAACTGAAGAACACGCGTTTTTTTGGACGGTGTTCAATGCAATTTAATTTATTTTGCACGTTTTTATTAAGTTTTTTCACGTTTTTTGACTATATTTATGGTAGATATAACCTATGTTACAGCGTATTGAATAAAGCAAATAAATGAATTAGAATAAATTCAGCGTGAATTCGAATAAAAATTGCGTATTGAATAAATTCAAATAAAAGTTACATTACATTATATAGATGAGTCATTACATTACATTACATTCAGGAATGTACCTTCCAACTACAACAATTAGCTTGCTTCTGAATGGGGTAAATTCAAACTTGCTAAGCAACAGAACTCCAGCATTCGACCAACATTTCTACTGTTCCATTCAAAAGATTAAATTCTTGTTAGTCTTGGTTTAAATGACGGAATTCAAGTGTCAATAGAATAAGGTTCATTCCGTGACACTTCAATACCTTCATTTAAACAAGTCTAACAAGAATTTAATCTTTTGAATGGAACAGTAGAAATGTCGGTCGAATGCTGGAGTCCTACCGTTTAACAAGTTTGAATTACCCCATTCATAGGAAGATAATTGTTGTAGTTGGAAGGTGCATCCTCTACCTAATCACGATCTTCTGGCGGAATCAGACTGTTGATTATATCTTCAGTAGATCTAAGCAACGTTACCCGCATATCGATCCACTGGAACATGTTGTGCTCCCAAAACACGCTCTTCACGTTTTCGTCGTTCGTTAATTCCACCCAAGTGAACGATATTCTCCCCTCGTCGAGCGTTGGACGTTTATACTGAATGTATTTCACCCTCCTTGTGTCTCTGGGGTTGACTCCTTGGTTGAATTCATTAAGTTGATCCTTGAGACCTCTTAACGTTACACCAAGGCACCAAACCTTCAACCTCTAAGGTTCTCCGCCGTTGAATTGTGCAAGAACGTCGATCCACCCCACCATTGCTTCAAATCTACACAGTAAGAAATTAAAAATAATCAATGAAAAACTCATTCAAACATTTCATCAAACACTTGGAGTGCAAATTATACATAAACACTAAAACTCAAAATTACAACATTAACATGCAAACATCTAACCACAATTAAGCAACATAAGTCATTTACATGTAACATTGTATCATTTCTTGCAAGCACGATCAAAATTTAAACAAACCCTAAATCTAAAAAAAAAACTACAACATACACATGCAAACATCTAAACATTTAAGCAACACAAGTCATTTTCATGTACACATTGTATGATTTCTTGCCAAAAAAACCAAAATTTAAACAATCCCTAAATCTAAAAAAATTCTAAAAAGTTTCTAATTTTAGAGGAAAAATTTAACATATAAACATAAAAGGTTAATGGTGTTTGATTATGAAGACTTACTTGTTATTTGAGTGTTGTTTGATTTGAACTTGAATGAATTTTGGGTTTGGGTGATTTTAGAGAGATTTTTGAAATTTTTTTGAGATTTTAGATGAGAAATGAGGAAATGAGGTGTTCTGTCTTCTTTAAGACAGCACGTAGCGCGAGTTAACTAGCACGGCGCAAGTTAACTCACGCAGCGTTAGTTAAGTGGCGCAACGATTAACACTTGCGCTACTTAACTAACACAGGGGCATTTTGAACATGACTGCAGGGTGCGAGTGTTTTGTGCTGGGGGAAGAGCAGAAATCAAAAACTATGGTCACTTTCACATATATGTTTTTTTTATATTTTCATGTTCTTTTGGCTACAATATATATTTGGATTTAATTCATAATTTCATATGCATCGTGAATGTAACAATATTTTACACTTTCAATCAATAGAACAGTTAGGTTAGTAAAATCATTTAACTTTAATTATAACGATTTTTAAAGTCATTAGTTTATTTTTCCTAAAAAAAAGAAGTCATTAGTTTATTTGGTCAATTTTTTTACAATTATTATTATTATTAGTAGTAGGATATGTTATAAAACTAGGTCTTTCAACCTTCACAAATGTCATGACACCCCAGAGACTAAATTTTCTCTCCATAGGTTTTTTAGTTAAAAATTAAAATAGATATTTATTTTGGTAGTGTCATGATACCCACTCAATTATATATGACACTATAAATATAAAAATCTGCATTCATCTTATAAATTGTAAGATTGTTTTTATCCCTTTCTATTTTCTAATATCTCAGTTTGCTGATTGGTGCCAACCTGCAGAAGTCGTCCATCTGACAACCTATGTTGGAAATGCTTTGTTGAAGGCTTAGGGTGTGTGGAGTAACAAATATGTTAATTTTGGAGACATACTTGTTCTTCTAAATTTAGTTCTAAGTAACATTGATGTCTTGTACATCTCCTTCCTAAAAATTTGACTAAGGTATGGAAATTGCCAAATTGGTAGTTCATAAGAAAAGATCTTTCTTTTGGGACAAGGTATGTCATATGAAGAAAATTGCATGGGTTAGGTGGTCGAATGTTTGTAAGCCAAAGTATGCAAAGGGGTTAAGTGTGAATGATCTTCGAATGATGAACCTGAGTACATAAGCTGAATGGATAAGGGATAGAGCTATAATTCTCTTTTAGGAGTTTTTAGTTGGGTTTCTTCCAAGTTGGTTCATGGGTTTCTTCCTCGTTGATTCATGTGTTTCTTGGACTATACTATGATTTGGAGTAGAAGTAGGATTTTGTTGGCCCTCTTAGGAGTTTGGTGGATCGGTGTGGATATGAACATTTAGGCTTTGTTAGGGAGTTTGGAGGGTAGGGGAGGGTTTTGGAAAAAAGTAAGGAGTAAGTGGAAAATTCATAATATAGTCAAATTCACTACTCTCAAAATTAGAGTTCATAAGTATATTATTCAATCTTAAATTGAAACAAAATTGATCGATTACTTGATTTATAATGTAGTTCACTTGATTTATAATGTAGTTCATAAAATATTTATCTATAAATTATCATTAAAATGGGAAACAATAAGAAAGATGCATCTAGGCAATCATGCTTAGTGTCATAAACCCTTTTTAGACCTTCCACCTCAATGTTAAATAGTCATGTAAGCATCTTTTAACAAAATCGGATAAAAAAAGAGACCAAATTATTACAAAAAAAATTAAAAAATAAATGACTAATTCATTCACTTTTACTGAAATGAAGTAGCAATTTGAAACTAAAAAAAACTAAATGAAAAAATTCAATATAAACCTAAACTTAATGGATGTGTTTGACCTTTATTGTTTTTTTTTACCATTTTGTGGCAGTTCAAGCCACCACAAAAGGCTCATATTATTATCATTATTATTATTATTATTATTATTTTAAAAAACAATTGTGGCAGTTCAATTCACCACTAAAAACACAGATTTTTTTTAAAAGAGATATGTGGTTGTTTAAAAACGCAACAAATCACCGGTTTTTTCATAAAAGAAAATTAAAAAAAGCATAATATTTTTTAAAATAAACAAAAGATTAAATAGAAAAAAAAATTAAAAATTAAAACAAATGTTAAACATTTTTCTAAAAATAGAAAATAGTTATGTAAAAATATGGTAGAGAAAATAACGATAAAACGAAAGAGATTATAATAATAGTTACAAATAATATAGACCTAAATGAAGGGAGAAATTGAAAAATGATCTTTTTTAGAGAAGGTAGAGAAAAATTTCAATTTAGTCAAAAACACTCTCCCAAATATTAAACTTCAATTTAGTTTTTATTAGTGGCAAGAAACTCACAAATAGAAAAATAATTTGTGGCACCCTTATGGATATGTGGCAGTAAAAAAATACCACAAATGTTATGGACGAAATAGAAATTTGAATTTGTGACTGTTTATTCCATCATAAAAATATTTTCGTTGTGGCATTTGTGGCCGTTTTTCCGTCACAAATATTACATTTTGTCTGCCCTAAATTCCCTTTACACATATATATGTATGAGATTCGCTAACTTACACCAACAAAAAACATGAAAGTTCAAATTAGCAAAAGTACACATCTTCATTTGGACAAAAATATCATTCATTTTTAATTTATTACTATTTAAAACTAATAGGTTGAGGGTTACTTTATTAATTTTCGTTAAAACATATTTGTTTTTTTTTGTTGGTACAAATTAAAACATATTTGTTAACTTGCACTAATTTGCTAACTTAGACACACTTTTATTTTATAATAAATAGCTTGAGAGATATTTACTAAACTATCCCTTACTTTAAATTGGTTTACACTAATGGATATTAGTTTTTTTTGTCTAAATAAAAATGTGCACTTTTGCTCATGGTTTTTGTTGGTCTAACTTAGCAAACTCATATATATATATATATATATATATATATATATATATATATATATTTTCTTTTCAATTCTCACTTTCATCACATATGTTTTTGAATTTGGTCATGAATAGTGTTTCTCTTGTAGTGAGATAATGTCTAGGCTAAATTATATATTTGGTCCCTTAAACAATTTTTGAGTTTCATTTTGGTCCCCTAGTTAATAAAAGTTTCATTTTGGTCCCTTCGTTCTACTTTTGTTAGCCAAATTGATCCCCGTATTAGTTTTTTAATGTATATTATTCTTGATATCATTTTAACCACTTGATTGTTGGTCTATAGTATTTAACAGTGAACCATCGACCCTTGATTTTTGCACTTTTCTCCATCTTCTCTCTTCATCATACAATGCAAAAATTCAAATCACCTTGATCATAATATGCAGAACCAAAAAACACATCAACAACACCTTCATAAAAAAAAACCATAGAAATTTATCAACAATAATCAACATCCTCTCAACTCATCTGAACACCTCTAATTTTTTAAATCCAGACATCATCAGCAGCAACATAATCATCATCATCATCAATTTCTTCATCGTCTCATTCTAAAAAAAAATCCACAGAAATCAAGACCGGAAAAAGCATAACTCAGAGAAATCACAAACCCAAAAAAAGAAAATCGAAAATCTCCAGGTTTGAAGTAATTCACTTATAAACAACCCAGTTGAAAGATAACAGATGAAAAGGGAATAATTCAATTCAAGCCCATCAATTGAAAGATGTGTTTTTTGTTTGAATTCATCTTCAAAATCATTTTTTTGAGATTTGTTATTGAATTTGGTGAGAATGACTTTGATTGAGAGAAAACGATTGAGTTGGTTTGAAGGGATTGAGCTAGGATAAAAGGAAGAAATGAGTTTTAGAGAGAGGGGGAGTGGGTTTATGACTGTGAGAAAGAGGTTAGTGAATAGAGTGAAAATTGGATGCTGATGAAAAAATAATCTGGGCTCTTTTTTATGAATGTTACGAAGAAGAAAAGGGAAGAAGATGAAGAAAGATAAAAAAAAAAAACTTAGGTGTTGTTGGTTTATTATTAGATATAGTAGACTTGCATGATCTAAATGTCTCTTTTTTTCTTAAATAAATTAAACGGTTAAATATTTAAAATTTAATGAAGTCTTTGGTGACCACCAATGGTGTTGTTCCACTTTAAACATTTTGGGTTAAATTTAATAAAATGGGAGATCAAATTGACAAACAAAGATGGAATTAAGGGACCAAAACGTAACTTTTATTAATTAGGAGACCAATATAAAACCTGAAAAATATTTAAGGTACCAAAAGTGTAATTAAACCTAATCTTTATACAACGGGATATTTTTCTCATACATGTGCGATTAAATCCTCTTAATATAAGAAAATCATATGTTGTGGAAAACCATTATTTAACCTTGCTTAAGAATCACCCACGTCTTATTATTAAGGGTAAAAGCAGTCTAAAAATTGCTTTTTGTAACTAAATTAGATC
>Ga0228710_1011898_pt1 | contig 11024 bp, 8 predicted proteins | sample MedpolnodulmetaG_FD_177995 | JGI IMG/M metagenome (GOLD analysis project Ga0228710, IMG submission 177995) | Root nodule microbial communities from Medicago polymorpha collected in Santa Monica, California, United States - pink nodules | ecosystem: Host-associated > Plants > Roots > Nodule... | reverse complement strand
AACTATCTTGAAGACCCAGCTTGTGAGAAACCGCGATTTTGGGAAGATCGTACAGCATGCCTACTGTGAGTGTTGGGCGGGATCGTCTGTTTGCGGCTCTAGGAAAAACTTACAGTAAGTCACCTTCCATTTCTCCTTTCAATCAATCTCTATCTATTCATAAAATTATTTTCATGAATTTCCATTTCTCCAGCACAAGAGGAATTTGAAGACCTATGCTTCAGTTTCGGAATTGAGCTTGACGATGTTGTAAGTTATTTTTCCTTTTTATTTCCAACTAATTATCATCATAATCTCATTAATTAATTAATACACTTTCATTGTATATTAGACTACAGAAAAAGCAATTGTAAGAAAAGAGAAGCATTTAGAACAAGAAGAAGCTGATGAGGATGAAGAAGTTATCTATAAAATTGAAATTCCTGCTAATAGGTACCCATCCCTATCATTATAGTCCCTGCAATTATACCGTTTTTATGGTTTTAGTCTCGTAAGTTTTTTTTTTTGTTTGGGTTCCATCCCTGCAAATTCTAAAACAGTTGTTTAGTCACTGAAATCATACGTGGCACAATATAATCACGGCACGTGGCCCAATAAGTTGACATGATTGAGTAAACGTGGTTACTCCAATCTAGATTTTTTATGTATATATTTTTTTTGGTTATCCTCTTAGTTTTTTCTTTGGTTTGGGATTCATAATCTATGTTGCATTTGAAATAAGCTTTTGAGTACATCAGTGGAGATTGACAATATTGATACTTAGTTAAATTGGATTTAATGGAATAGTGGTTGCTTCTCTCTCCCTTTTTTTATTTTTTTTATTTTATCAAGTGTTTTAGTGGCTAGAAATTCACCCCTTAAAGTGAATAAGTGGGGAACCCCGGCCCCTGCATACTGTAGTATCCATTCCCTGCCAACTGAGTTATGCTCACGGGGACATAGAGCTTGCTTTCTATTGTTGGAAAACAAAGTTGGAATACTTATTATGAATGATGTAGCACATCATTTTCTCATAGGAATTGCAAAGCCACTTAATTACGTAACCATTTGAAGCATGTCATCGCACATTGTCATTGTTTTGAAATCATATGTGGAAAAGTGTTAGTTTTCTATAAAGCAAAATGTCACGCGCTGAATTGATATTTGCTTTTTTCTCAGGTATGACCTACTCTGCCTTGAAGGATTGGCTCAAGCCCTCCGAGTTTTCTGCGGGTTCCAGGAAATCCCTACTTACAAATTGTCTGACATTAGTAAGGATGCAATGCATAAAATACATGTAAAGCCAGAGGTAGGTATGCTGTACTTATACACAATTTTTTTAGTACGAGCCTTTGCCAAGTGGAAAATGAATTGTTTCTTTTGTCTCATTGCAGACATCTCTAATTCGTCCATATGTTGTATGTGCTGTATTAAGAGGTTTAACTTTTGATAAAGTGAGATACAACAGCTTTATTGATCTCCAAGACAAGCTTCACCAAAATATCTGTCGGTAATGTGATTTGAATCGCCACTTTATTTGTTTTATGCTGCACATTACTTGTTTCTCAAATCAGTGATGTACTTGCTCCTATCTGTTTACTTAGAAATTTTAGAGCCATCTTTAGTCAAATATGCTTCTGTAACAGACTTCTAGTGAAGGATAATTTTGTAGTGTTACAACAGTTGTAAGTTTCTGTGGATTGAATAGCTTGCAAAGCAAGCCATTGTAGCTGTATAAATTAGCTAAGCAGACTTCATATGTTTGGGTCATTTTTTGTAAAACAAATTTATCGACTAAATTGTCTCTACCTTTCTCTCTGTCTCACATTCTCTCTAGATTCTTCAAACCAAAATAGTCTTCTGAGTTTGAATGCTGTCACGTGTGCCTTTATTTTGTCCTTGTTGAATTTTTTATCACATACATAATTTTTTAGTTCATGAAAGGTTATTTTCGTACTCTGAGCTGAGTTTTGTTTATATTGTATATATGTATATCATTTCATTAGTTTATTTTTATATGTTTTTGTAATCTCATATCACAGCACTTTAAGAATGGCTGTTCAATTAATTTGTTTTCATTCTGTTTTAGGCGAAGAACTCTTGTCGCCATTGGCACTCATGATCTGGATAAACTGGAGGGTCCTTTTACCTACGAGGTTGATTTCTTTCATACTCTAGAGCCCCGTATTTGATTTTTTTTAAGGCAATTTAACCAAGAGAGATCTTAATAATTAATTACCATTTTCATACTAATTTGATTATATCTTGATCTCTAGGTCATCAGCATAATTTTTTCTCTCATGTTTTTTCTTTTGCCAGGCTTTACCACCTTCGAGTATTAACTTTACGCCTCTAAAACAGGTAACTTTATCTGGGGCATTCATTTTCTATCAAAGCATATGTTTGAAATCACATGAGAAAAAAAATGTTTTTCTTCTATCAATTTATTAATCAAGCTGTAAATCAAACATTTAATGATTTTCCTTCCTCTGTTCTTGGCATGGCAGGAAAGGAGCTTCAGGGCTGATGAGCTCATGGAGTTTTACAAAGTGAGTTTTTTGAACATTGTTTCCTCGCTTTATATATAGTATAAGTTGTTATGAACCTAGCACGAGTAAGCTTATGAGTCATTCTAGTCCACCCAACAAGGTGTTCATTTATTCTGTTTTTCCGTTTGGACATACTTCCTTTGAGATGCGTCTGAATACTTTTTTGATTTAATTTTGACAGTCAGATTTGAAACTGAAGAAATTCTTGCATATAATTGAGGACTCTCCTGTTTACCCAGTTATATATGATAGTAAGAGGTATTATATTTTCATTGTATCCTCATTTTTAAATTTGCAAAACTTTGAAATCTTTTAGCTCTCATTCTGGTCATACTAGTTTACCACAAAGCTTTGTTTGTATTTAGGCATATTATGATTATTATTTGTACTATTATTGTTGCGTACGGATGGGAATGCATGGCTGCATGCTAATTTACATTACACTAAACTAATAATAAAATTGTGAATGGATGTTACAAAAAGACATTGGTGCGTAAATGCTTGTTACGATTCTAATTTAGACTCTGTTAAATAATGTTCAGGATGTATGAACAAAGTATAATTATAAAATTTATGGCATGGTGATTAAGAATCTCTTTTCAAGAAAAAATCATGCTAGTTATTCTAAAATTCTATATACTTAACTTTTAAAGACTTCTTAGAACAAGTTAACTTTTAAGTGAAGTATTAAAGTTCTTAATATCAGAGCATCCTATTGTCATTGGTGGCATATGATTTTTTTAGTTTTGGTATTGCTTGGCATTAGAAGATAGCCACATTGACGGTGACTCAAATCTGTCTATTATCTAACAAGGCCTAGGGTACCTTCTTTTCTTTGGGAGGAACCGTGTCTTTGTGCATAGTTTTGTTCTACTTCTTATTGATGTGTACGGTAGGGGGGTTGATTTCACGCCTTGAGATTTTTCACTGCAAATTCAGAGGTGATTGAGTTACTTCTTCTATGAAAGCAGAGACTTTGATGTTTCTATACAAGAAATATGACTTTTTGGATTTACCTTTAATATGAAGCCATGTTTGCACAGTCAGTACCTGAGAATTGGGCTAATTTGTTTCGTTTGTTTTAGTTAGTGGGGATCCTCGTCTTCCACTAGCTGTATTATTTCTCCTCTCTCTAATAAAATGTCACTTTCACAAGACACCCTATCCGTTGAAATTCTAATTTATTTTAAATATTTCAGATTTAAAGCATATAATATACTCATTGTATGTTTTGCAAAGATGAAATAAATTTCTACAATGAAAAAGTTAAGTACGTTTGTACATTTGAATTTTTACTCGTGACACACTGACACGTGAATTGTAGTTATTTCATTTACAGATGCATAAACTGAAAAGACTTGTCAAATATTCTTCAATGAGATGCTTTTCCACTGAATTTTGGTCTGGTTAATTTGTAGAAATGCTTTTAATTATTGCCCCTTCTCTATTTTCTGTTAATTGCACTTATTTGTAAATGGAAAATTGTGACATGTGGCCTTTAATTTTCGGTAATGTTGTTGCTTTGTATATGCTGTTGCAAATTCAGTTATTGATATGCTATGAATTTTTCACAGAACTGTTTTATCTTTACCCCCAATTATCAATGGTGCGCATTCAGCCATCACTCTGGAGACAAAGAACATATTTATTGAATGCACTGCTACTGATCTGACAAAGGCAAAAATTGTTCTAAATACAATGGTAGAGCAGTGAATTTTGCTGACTTTTTTTGTTTACCTTTTCTTGGTGTTACAATATTTTGGATTACGACAGACTATTCTCTGATTTCTTAGATAACAGCCTTCGCGGAATATTGTGAAAATAAGTTTGTTATTGAACCTGTCGAAGTGATTTCTTCTGATGGAAAATCTCACATATACCCTGATTTATCTGTCTACAATATGGAAGTTTCTCTATCTTACATTACTGGATTGGTCGGAGTATCGTTAGAGGCAGAAGAGGTAATTATTTCGTATAAATTTATTGGGAAGTAAGTTCCTTCATATTGACTGCTTATAAGCTTTCTATCATTAATTAGGCTTCAGGCATACATTGATCTTTTCCTTTATAAATTATATTTACAATTGATGATTATACTTATTATACATGTTCAGTATTTGTTGGATCATCTTTGCTATCGTTATTAGTGAGTTATGACTCTAATTTAGATTATTAACTTCTTTGGGGTTTTGTTCACAGTAGTGTGTGTGTGTGTATCACCTTTCTTTATTTAATTAATTTTTCTGCATTTCATATTTGACAATTATTTTATTTTATTTTATTTTTAAATAAAAGAGTTTTCTCCTGCTGTTCTTTCCAGATTTTAATTTACAGCATGAAATTTTTTAACCTGTTACTTTATTTCTTGGACTAAAGATTTGCATGTGTATAAACAATCAAGAAAAAAATATCTTTAAGATCTGTACATAATACAGGGGTTGAGTTCTTCAGATGTTCATGTCATTATTACCTTAAGTTCTATTTTGCTAGGCTTTTTATGTGCAGTGTGTTGTCTTTAATGCAAGATTCAATGATTATGTTTTCTGATTGAAACCGAAATTAATATTGTAATTCTTGTGCCATAATTTTTCCCAATTTTTTCAGGTTACCAAGTTCTTAAACCGGATGCAATTGCATGCTAAGCAATCTACATCTGACAATAAACAGTGCAACTTTATTGTATCTGTACCTCCTACTAGAAGTGACGTTCTTCATCCATGTGATGTTATGGAGGTACTGGCAGTGATACACTTAATCACTCACAGATGCATATCAGATCTATTACATATATGTTTTACAGACAAGGCATCCCTCTTTTGGTTCTGTTATCTGCAGGATGTTGCCATAGCTTATGGATTCAATGCTATTAAGGATCAAGCAATAATCGATAATAAGGGGTCTAAGAGATTAGCTGCTTCCTTGACACTACTTCCTCTGCAGGAGCTGAGTGATCTTATCAGAAAAGAGGTACAGAACAAAAATATAGATCTTGTATCTCCTTTAATTGAAGCATGTTAAAGTTTCATGCTTTTGATATGCCAATCAGTTTATGTTTTTTGTTAAAACTAATGCAACAGAATAAATTACTACCTGAAATATTCTTGAATGATATCGTTAATTATTTGAAGTGTCTAGTTACTTGAATCCCTTTTATTGCCAAATTTTTTCAGGTTGCAATGGTCGGGTTCACGGAGGTTTTGACTTTCATACTCTGCTCTAAGAAAGAAAACTTTTCCATGCTAAACCGCAAAGATGATAAATCCAAAGCAGTTATCATTGGAAACCCTAGGTCTTCAGACTTCGAGGTTCATACACTTCAACTCTTTTAATTGCAATAACTACAGAATCTCTTAAAATGGTTCTTTTCTGTAATGATCTTTTTGCATTATTCTCTGAGGTTGTTATTCCAGTTGCTGGATAAACTACTAATAGTAATCACTGTTACATGGCTCTTTCAATAGCTTTTATTTTTGTTAATATTTCTTTTTCTTTTAATGTTTGATTTGGTGGAGTCACTCGTCCTTTATTTTCATGATCTGTTGTATACACATGTATAAAAGTGTTTTCCCCTAGAAATACTGTTCATGCTACTTTTCATCCAAAAAATAATTGTCATGGAATACATCACAAGACAGCTGCGCTGCTTCATCCCGGCAATCAGTTTGTCAAATCTGATGGATTTTTTTTCCTCTCATTTTGACATGCTTTTCCTTTATATTTGTACTGCTGCATGGGTTATACTCCCACTTTCCTGTTTTGGATTAATATCTGAAGTTCACATTCTCAACTCAGTCAACTGGATCAAACACTTGTATTTTATCTGCAGTCTGCTCATTTGTGTTGTCCTGGCATTTTGGTGGGCCCTCTATGTCACTTGCTGAGCACTTAAGATGCAGTCCATTCTATCTGTTGATAATCTAATCTGTATTTATCAGTGATGTAGTGGTTTTTCTCCATGTTCAGATTTATATTTGATCTTTTTAGTTTAATTTTTTGCTTTAATTTAATTTTATGTTTTTAAATAATATATTCAGGCTGTACGGACTAGTCTTATGCCTGGTATTTTGAAAACTGTCGCTCACAACAAGGATCACCCAAAACCCATTAAGGTATTACTTAACTTATTCTGTTTGGTCATAGATCTTGTTATCATGATCCTATGGAGCAATTATATTCTAGGAAAGTGTGATACTCCCATGAAAATTCAGTTCCATTGATACAAAGAAAAATGTTTATCGCCTTAGTTTTTGCTTTTAGTTTACATACATATTAATTATTGGTCAGTGCCAACTTTTTCCGTTTAAAAAAGATTGTGATATTATAAGTATCTTACGCTGCAAGTCTATTGTCAAATGTATAATCAGTTGATTTTGATTTATCTTTAAATTTCCTTTATTTCTGAAATCGACAACTAAGGCTAGTCTGCTATTTTCTTCCAATGGCTTGATAATACGTTAGCATGTGCAAATTTGAAAGATTTAAACTTCAGTTAGACAAAATTGATCAACTCTACCTCTGCATCAGATAATTGAATTTATCATTTTTTTTTCACTCTACTATTTTGTAAGCTTATATGAATATGTTTTGAAAAATTTTGGTTCAGATTTTTGAAGTGGGTGATATAGCTATTTTGGATGACAATGATGTTGGTGCGAAAAATCTCCGCCAACTTGCTGCACTATACTGTGGTGCTAATGCAGGATTTGAGGTATAGTTTGTAATGACTTCATGGCAGTTCATTTGGCTTTTTGCTCGTTGAATACATCACTAGCTCCACTTGATTGATATAAGAATGAGTGAACCTAGATTTTTCTTATTCAAAACAGCTTAGAATTTAATTTACACCGACTATAATTTAACAAAGTATCTTTCAAAATAAATATTGCTACTTCTCACGGTTAGCATACATTCTACCTAGATGAGAGAATAATAAATTGGATCATTGTACTTAAATTTATCAATAATGATATGCAGATAATTCATGGCTTGGTGGACAGAGTAATGGAAAAGAATGGGATTACCTTTGTTTCACCTGGTGATAAATCAGGATATTATATTGAGCGGTCAGATGTAAGTGTATATTAATTACTACGTAGAATCCCTCTGTTTTTTATTTTGTCCTTTCCTTTGTTAGGAACACTTATTCTGCTTCTGACTTCTAAATTATGAACTTGACTCTTACTGAAGGAGCCCGAGTTTCTTGCTGGTAGGCAAGCTAGAATTATTTACAAGGGAAAGCAAGTTGGGACTTTTGGCATTGTTCATCCAGAGGTATCTATGATCACTGAAATTGTGTCATCTTGATTTAATATGGCCAATTGTTTGGTACATAATTCCGCATTCCTGTTTTTTTAATATATTCTGGTATATTTTCTTGAATTAAGTCATATGCAATGGAATTTTTATGAGTTAAAATGATAGCTAAAAGGACATTTGCTCAAGTATTCAATTTTCCCGTGGAGTAGATTGTATCGCTGGAAACAAATGCCTCTGTATATGTAGTTGGAGTCATATACATCTAAAACATATTATTCTGCTTTTTGTGTATTCTTTCAGGTATTAAACAATTTCGACATTCCTGATCCCTGCTCCTTTGTAGAACTCAACATTGAAAGTTTCTTGTAAGGATTATTTGAAACAAATGTAAGTGTCTCCATCCTAAACTATTTGCTCTTCTGTATCTTTCACCCCTCTTCCCCGACTACTGCATCATCTCCTCTGTCAAAATTTTGTTGGACTGATATTAACTTTGTTTATAGGTTGCCATTGCCCCCTGCATCTTTTGAGTTTATCATTAATTCAATTTGGGAATCAAGATGCCCAGCTAGTTGAGTGACTATTCAATTGCCTTGAGCTTCATACCCGGTTCTTGGGATTTAGAAATACATTCCGGTAGCAGAATGTAACTTATCTGCCCTAGATGAATGTTGTTTTGTTGATTACACAATTCTATCATTTTCTTTGTTTGAAGTTATTCAATTTCTTGTGCTTAGAACATCAGAAGCCATAAACTACACGGGTAGGGGATTCTACCTTAAGTTATAGAGCTTTTGTTGAAGACAATTTTGTCCTTAAAACCAAGACAGATAGATACTGCTGAAATTTTTGCGAATACAGTAAAAGAGTTGCCACATAGACATTTCTAACACTTATGTCTGCTTCAGTTTATAGTACTTGTTTAAGATTGTAGGATGTTTATGTTTGTTCTATTTGTGTTGACGCCATAAAGTTTGAGCTTGATGTTTGTTAGTGATCTTCTTACTATATGAAAACTACTGTCTTTTATTTTCTAGGCATATGAACCTTCTCTTAGTTATGATTATATATGGGGTACTTGTTTGTAATTTTAAAACTAGTTGCTACCTTCCTTCAAAAAAACTAGTTGGTACCTCAACATTTTTAGTATTCCCCTTAACTCATTGTGTTTATCAAAGGATTCCTGTCACCAAGGGATTTTCTTCCCACCGGATGCCCCACCCCGAAGAAATCTCCTTTGAATTCTGACCAATTTTTTTAAAACTGAAACCGGCATCTTGATGAAAGATAAGTATAAGATAGATATAGAATCAAAACTGAATTAATCAAAACTACTACCCGGTCACCCAAACTCACATACCTATTTTCCAAGATTTTAACCTATTCGTCACCACCTCCACCATTGGATCCCATGTAGACTTCTTCCTATGATTAACATCCACCGGAGAGAACTTGTTTACAATTAAAAAAATCAGCCGCCAACTACAAGAAAGGACTCCCCACGTTAACTCCAAAGTGCTTACTTTTGAAAAAATTGACTTTTAACTTGCAAACCAATTCAAATCAACACAAAATCGCCTTAATACACCAAAGATTCTCCACATAAGGTTTACAACCCGAAAGGGTATCTTTAAAAAAAATGAAAAGGGTATCATTTGCATATTGAAGATGAAATACAATTACATCCACCCCCACGATGAAACCTTTGAAAACCCCATTGCCCACCGTCACTCTCATTAGGGAGCCAAGACCCTCGGCCACCAAAAGAAAAAGTAAAGGTGCTAACCTCGACTAATGTTGACTTGTTCTTACTATATATAGAGAGAGATGTTAATTTACACCCACGTAAATATTACCGATATATATTTATTTATGCAATGTATGTATCAACTGCATTAAGTTTACGAGGACAGTGATGATTTTGTATGTGCTTTAGTAAAAAAAATTAAAAAAATCTATATGTGCTTGCACACACTAAGAAATAATCAATATCAGTCTATCCGTTTTGTAGACATTAAGTACGTTGCATTTGAAGAGGAGTTTTCACAAGTCACAAAATCACACAAAACTGCAAAATCGACCACATTTTTTTCTATCTATTACAGTTGTATTAGCAAAATTACCGTGCATTGCTGGTTTTGCTTAATAATTAAGATATAATAAAGTTTTTTTTCTTGAAGAAGCTAAATTAGTCCATTTATATTGGCTCAGAGGAGAATGGAAACCTTAAGGAGGATAAGATATAAGTTACTTTTATTTTATTTTTTAAAAGATGAAGTTACTTTTATGTAAAGCTTTTATTAACTCCGTGACAAATATTTATCCCCTTTTTTTTATGTATCAATGATAAATATTTTTTCCTTTTTTATTCATTTGCATGTTAATTATTTTCTTAAATATATAGTTGATAGTCACACTTTTTTTTATCACATTTCTTCACATGTTATGCCAAGTTCATGATGACATGTAACAAACTATGAACGTTTTTTCTTTTGACAAGGTTAAGTCTTGCATGCATTGCATAATTTGTGTGTTCTTTTCACGAGGTTAGTAATGATGAGTTGGTATATCACATTTTCCACCATTACACTGCATGCATGGCATGATGCCAATATGCCATGCCAATAAATATATATTGCTGAGTTCATAGTTAAAACTCACACATTACAAAGTTACATCTATCAAAGATCCAACTTCTTATCGACAATCATGTTGAATATGGCAATGGTTGTCACTACAACTCTTGTTATCTTCATGTTATGTTCTCAATCAGTAGCTATATTACAGAAGAAGCTTCAGCTACCATCACCAGTGACTGGTCCTGAGTCACTTGCATTTGATAGAAATGGTGGAGGACCTTATGTTGGCTCCTCTGATGGGAGAATTTTTAAATATATTGGTCCTGATGAAGGTTTCAAGGAATACGCTTTCACTTCGCCAAACAGGTAAATAAATATATCAATCATCAACTATTAGTTAGCTAGATTCAAAAACTACTACGAGTTAAGTGACCATTTATTTTGTAAAAAGATTTATTTTCATTTTTAACTACTGGCTTTTTTTGCGTGTGATACGGTATCCTCTGCGTCCGATTGCAGAGACTAATCTATCGAGTCAGATGGGATTTATGGGTGACAAAGCTTTTCCTCAAGAGATTTAGCCTATATCATCTTGTTTTCATTTTTATATAGAAAACACTGGAAGCAATTTTTTTTTTTTTTTTTTTTTTTGATTAAACAA
>Ga0228710_1011895_pt1 | contig 11026 bp, 5 predicted proteins | sample MedpolnodulmetaG_FD_177995 | JGI IMG/M metagenome (GOLD analysis project Ga0228710, IMG submission 177995) | Root nodule microbial communities from Medicago polymorpha collected in Santa Monica, California, United States - pink nodules | ecosystem: Host-associated > Plants > Roots > Nodule... | reverse complement strand
TTGCCCAACCGAGATGATACATATCCCTGGATATCGATAGAAGTCTGTCGCGTCATTTTTCGGAGGTCAAGACTATTTGATTAGCGTTTGACTCACTAATTATTTCACGACGGAACATTTAATTTTTTTAAGAAAAAGGGGGAAAAAGTTCAAACTGCCCCATATTGAAGAGATTTAGGGTTCGGGGGTTAGTTACATAAAGTGAAAGTATTAGCACCCTTTACGTCCGTAGTATCCTACGGGAACCTCTTGGTTTTATTTAATGTTTTGTGCTATAAACTTGCTTGTTTAAAAATGGAATTTAAAATGATAAAAGAAAAAAAAAGACCTAATTTATCTACATTTTTATTGATTTGGAAGGACATAGTCCTTTGCCTACGTACTCGTGAGGGATCAAAACCTCGTAGTTCGGGGTAGAAATTGACGTTTGATTTGTTATATGTTTTTTTATTAGTTTTTGAAAAATGTTTTAAAATGAAAAGTCAAGTGGCAAATTTGAATTGGTTTGTATTTTTTAATTTGAAAGAAAATAGACTTAAAGTATGATTAAATGGATTGAAATTTGATTAAGAAAGTAAAATAAAAATGGAATCGCTTGATTGTAAATCAAGGTTTATTATGAAAATATTTTTGTGATTTTTGTTATTTGAATGTTTTTGTTGTTTTGGAATAATAAATGAAAATTAAACTAACGGAGCAATAAAAATAGAAGCGCGTGGATTTTTGTAGTGACGTTCGATCACCACAAAATCCCTAACCTAATTTTTTTGCATTTATTGACATATATAAAGCGGTAAAGAAATAAAAGAAGACACACACACGCACACTTTTCTCATTTATATTGTTTACATTGAACCTAGATACATTCTAATTGTTGGAAAATAAATGACGATAATTAAAATGGTAAATGATAATATAAATAAAATGAAACGAAAAAAAAATGCTAAAACGTAAGAGAATAAAAGAAACTAAGAGAGAGGGACAACCGAAGGGACAAAAGTACCGAAGGGACTTTTCCGAAGGGACGGAAAAAGAGGGAGAAGAAAAGAATAGCTCGTCAACACAAGCTAAATGAGGGAGAAGAGAGAAAAGTTCTTTGACAACTCAAGAAAACTTTTGGTGTGTCAAATTGTGAGGGATGAGGGCTCTATTTATAGGTGAGGAGGTTGATGAAAATGGAAAAGTGGTTTAATAGTTTTTGATGGACAATTATGATGAATTTTGAAAAAGGAATGTTAAAGTTGACACTTGATTTGAATTTTTTTTGGACCTTGGACATATTTTTTGTGACCTATTAGACATTAACACTATTATTTTTTGGACATTTTTGACAATTAGTAAAAACTAAAATAAAAGTGATTAAAGTAAAAGAAGAAAAATGACTAATAAAAAATAAAAATTAAAACTAAAATTAAAATTAAAAATAAAAGATAATTAATAAAAGATGGAATTTTAAAAGATAAAATTAAATAAAAAAATAAAGATAAAAGAGAAGAGGGTCCGAATCGGAACAAAAAATGAGGTATTTTAAAATACCTCTTTGCCGAATGTTTCACTGAAAAGTCAGAGACTATTCAGGATCAAACAGTGTATGAATGTAAGACCTTAGGTCAAAAATTGGGGTATGACAAAGTCGTAGAGCGAAAAGAAGTCGAGCTCGAAATAGAATATGACTCCTAGAAGGGAATGTACCCATTTCTAGGCGCCATTATGGAAGGATTTCCACGCCCTAAAGAATTCTCGAAAGAGAAATGATATTTGTACAACCATTTTTGTACAACTTTTGTACAACTTTCTCTCTCATACTCACATTATCTTCTTATTCTCTCTCTTCCTTTTTCTCTATTTATTGGTTTTGACCAATGAGAATAGAGAACAACAAGGTTGTCCCAAAAGTTGTACCAAAAGAGTTGTTCAAATATCACTACTCTTCTCCAAAGGAACCCATTAAAAGTAGAATGACCAAGATGCTCTCAATTCACTCAAGTGAAGACACAACTCTTGAAAAGACTTCCTCCGGTCATCAGATTTAGTGACAAAAAGACTAATCTTTGTTCGACTGTTTAGGACCTAGCCTAAAACTCTTTATTCCCTCAAACAAATTCAGCGTTGCTTAAACAATCTAGCCACATTGGGAATAGATATACACTTTATTCAGCCATATTTCTAAAGAATTGCGGTGATTAGAAGTCGGTAACGGTGAAGTAAACAGACAAGAAATCATAACTTGCAAAATGGTAAGCCGTTATATAACATGAGGCGTGATGAAGTCACTGTCCTTAAGGATTTATACGCCTCATAAGCGCATATCCTCCCAGGATACAACAAGTTCTTCTCTGATATGAATCATATCAAATGTGATAGAACAGCTCGAATCTGTTAAACATTGGAATGATGTTACCCAGGATTGTGTATTAGACTCGTAGAAGGAAGAATTTTTATAGGTAATGCATATTTTTCATATAAAAGAAAAATTGACAGATAGAGATAAATAAACTTAGTTGTCATTGAAATTTTTTATAAGCAGACACTGATACAACTTTATCAACACTGATAAGTAAAAAGAATGTGACCTCATTATAGGAAAATTGGCGGATAGAGATAAATAAACTTAGTTGTCGTTGAAATTTTTTATAAGCAGACACTGATACAACTTTATTAACATCTTCTGTCAACAACTTATATGTAACCTGCAAAATAATAAACCATTATCTAACCTGAGGCGTGACAAAGTCACTGTCTTTAAGGATTTATCCGCCTCATACTCAGGATACAACAGGTACTTACATACAATTGATAGTGATTCAATTGATAATGAATAGTACTTAGACAATTCTTGTGTTTGATTCCTAACTGTGTTGTGGAATGAAACCTATCTGAAATGATTAGTCGCTGCTACGGTCTCATGATCAGATGTAATGTTTATACTAATTAGGCACATACAAAAAGACATTTATACCAAATCTTTTTTTATTATTAGCGCATAAGTTGTTTTTGTGTGTGTTTGAACACTATATTTAGTCTTGTGACCATACAAGATTAGATCTCTTTGAGGATATTTGGACAACTAATAAAACACGACAATAAAAAGTTGATATAAGATAAAGAGAAAAATAAAATAATAAGTCATAAATGGAATTTGAATTGTTATATAAATTATTGTATAATTTTTCTGCATGCAAGTGAATTATTACATGTAAGTATTTTTTTCTACCAATGTTTTTTAACAAACATAATAGCTTTAGTCATGATTAGTGAGCCATAGTGTTTTCAGTGTTCTTGAAGTTGAGTTGAGCCATTTCTAGTTTTTTTCTTACATGGTTTGGAGACTTTTTTTTTTTTTTTTGTTTTTTTTTTTTTTTTTTTTGTGTTATCTTTGTAATTGTTATATATGTACTTCTTCTACTATTATTGTGTGTGCTTAAATTCAAACACGGGTCTACTTGGTGAACACTACCTTTGGTCATGAAACCATAGCAGAGACTAATTAAATTCAGTACACTTAAAAGTGCAACCTTACAAATGTTTCTTTTTCTGGACAATGTATATATTATAAACAAGTATGAATACAATTACATAGTTTATATGAGCAAGTTTGACTTTGTCTTTATGATTGAGTGTAGTATTGTGTTGTCGTAACCTTCTTCAATCAAACATGGTCTTTTATATAGAGATGATGTAGATGATCGTTGATGAAGAAATCCTTGTCCTTGAATATGCTTGAATTAATGAATGCTGATCTCACTCAATTCCATTCCATTAATGATGGTCTTAAAGAAGTTTTATTCCATTGCATAAGTCAGAATACACTTTCCTTCTTTGAGATACTAGTTGTTGCATACATCTATGATGATTTACTCAAGTTAGATGCTTGGTACAGAGGGTCTCACTCAAGAGGATTGCACATCAGCATTAACTTTCTCAAATGACCTTAATCTTGGTGCAGAGCTTTGTCTTAATATATGACACAAAATTCGTTAAGGTCCAAAGCTTCCAAAAACTTAGTGTAGAAAGCAACATGAGTCCAGAACTTTAATTGGTAATGCAGAGCTTTGACTACTCGTCCAGAGCTTTGACTTGGTCTAGAATAACCGAGATGTTCAACCCACTCAAGCGAAGACACGACTCTTGAAAAGACATCCTCCAGTCATCGGATTCAGCAACAAAAAGACTAATCTTTGGTCAACTATTTAGGACCTAACTTAAAACTCTTTATTCTCTCAAATAAATTCAGTGTTGCTTAAACAATCTAGCTACATTGGAAATAGATAGACACTTTACCCTCCCAATTCAAATGAATTGTATATGATTTCGAAAAGACATTTGAGCATAGAAATTTTAAATTCTTTTTATCTGGTAATATTGATTCAAACTTCACAATTTATTTTTTGTGTATACTTATACATAGATATAAAAAAAAATTAGTTCGAAAAAAAGAGATAAGTTTTTTTTTAAAAATAGCCAAACAACTTAGTGCCCGTTTGTTATGAATTCAAACAAAAGTGATTTCGACATTGAATAATTTAGATATAGTCCGTTTGTTATGGCTTAAATTAAAAGTGATTTTGACATAATATTATGAGCCAGTCTGTTATAGTTTTTTTAAGAAAAAAAATCACTTATTTAAAAAGAATAATCACTTTTAAGAATATAGCATCCGTTTGTTACAGCTTTTTAAAAAAAATCAGAATCTAAAAACAAATTTAAATGTGAAACTGTTAAGAGCAACTTCTCAAAAAATAGATTTTTTTTAGTGGAGAGAGAAAATATGAATCAAAATATTGAACTAATTTTGTAACAAAATATCACTTTTATACAGCTGTATCCAAACAAACTAGATTATTTTTTTTAAAAAAATGATTTTTATTAAAGTAAACAAACACAAAATAGATTCTGATTTTTCCTAAAATCTCTATAAAATAAAATCATTTTTATTTTAATCTATAACAAACGTGCCCATAATTTAGAGATTATATTTTAGAGATTTTATGAAAAATCAAAATCTATTTTGAGTTTGTTTACCGTAATAAAAATCATTTTTTTTTAAACAAATAATTTAGTTTGTTTGGATACAACTATATAAAAGGGATTTTCGTTGGTTATAAAATTATTTCAATTTTTTAAAACATGTTTTCTCTCTCCTCAAATCATTTTTTTGAGAAATAACAGCTTCTCATCTGAAGTTGTTTTTAGATTTTTTTTTTTTAGATTTTGATTTTTTTAAAAAGTTGTAACAAACGGATGCAACAATCTTAAAAGTGATTATTTTAAAAAAATGATTTTTTTTTTTAAAAAAACTATAACAAACGGGCTCATTTTTTAGTGATATTATAAAATAAAAAAAATCAGAATCTATTTTTCGTTTGTTGAATGTGATAAAATTCATTTTTTTTTTAAAATAATAATAATTTAGTTTGTTTGGGTACAACTAAATAAAAGAGATTTTTTTGTTCATAGCTCAACTGGCAGGACAATGCATAAATATATACAAGTCCACTTTCAAACCCAAGCCGCCACAAATAAAAGGAATTTTTTGTTACAAAATCATTTCAATCTTTTACATTTATACCTTTATTTTCTCTCCCCTCAAAAAAATAATATTTTCTTAAGAAGATTTTGTTTTTAGATTTTGTTTGGATTCTGATTTTTTTTTTTAAACTATAACAAACAAACTGTAACAAACCATGCAATATTTAGGGAAAAAAATAATTTCTTAAAAAACTATAACAAACTTATTGCTTACAACTATAAAACAGTAATCAACGCTCACTCTTGAACTAGAACGATTAAACCTCCCACCCCCAAGTTTCAAATTGGCTGAAGGAGTTTTTTCATTTGCTCAAAGTGATCGATCATGGCTGAAGTAACCGTTTCAAATTGTAACGAAGAACTCCTGAATTCACAAGCACACCCCAAGTTTTTTGCTCAGCAACGAAACCCTAAGGAACAACTCGAAGGCCAGAAGAAGCGCCTCTTGGAAGAACTCAAATCTGCTTTGTTGGAAAATCCTAACTTGTTAGGGTTTGAAATTGCAAAGTTTGAAATCATTGACGAAACTGCTTTGTTCGATAGCATTCCCATGAACCGAAAACAATCAAGAAGAAGGGCTTCCAAGAAGATTCACAAGAACACCGTTCTTGTACCTGTCACTGAGGAGCTCGTTGCAGCGACAAACAACTATGAGAGGAAGAAGAAGAAGAAGTACTCTCTAGAGATGATGGAAGCTGTGAGGTTTGTGAATGTCCCCGAGCAGTGCAAATTCTGGAAAAGAATCTACGCAGCACTTCAACCTTCCTTTGCTGATGAGTATGATACATCGGTGGTTCCCAACAACGGAAGACAACGTTAATTCACTATGTTCCAAAAAAATTTGTCCATTGAACTTTGAAGACAACATCAATTCACCATGTTCCAAATTTTTTTGTGCCTAGGCACTGATTTTAGTTGTATGGCTATTTGTATAAAGTCTCAGTTTCATGGCTACTTAGGTCATACTCATACAGATAGTTATGACGATTGCTTTGTTGTTTACATGTATAATGTTGATTTTTCAATAAAAAGTTCAATTTCACATATACATTGTGTTTGAATGAGTACAATTTTTGACTGATTATTATTTACTTTTCATGTGCTCAACTATTTTTTCAATCCTTTTTCAATAAATTTACATAAGGGAACAAAATCCTAAAGTGAAGGTATCCAAACTTGATGCATAATAAGAACGTGTGTGGTTTTATTTTTCAGATGATGCATAATGTCTAATGTATGGTTCTACTTCTAACTTCTAAAAAATTCTAAATACATTGTTATGTTACAATTTAATATTTCGAAGACTATTTGGCCAAGTTTAAGCAACCAAAGAATAAGTGTTTCACACCTATAACATCGCTAAACATGGTGAAACTGGCTATTGATTGATTAAATTTATATATTAGATAAAAATTCGTGAACCAATATCTCATCGACCTGATCAAATGAGTGAAAATATTCAACAGATAGAATAACTTCACGAGAAGAAGAATAAAATATTGCCAAAAATTCTCTAAGTTAAGAAAGACTAGGTAACTTCATTTTACTTTGATATTTTAAAAGAAGATGATTCTGAACCGAGAGCCTTTAAAGAATTTTTTGTCGAACTTAATTTAAGATAACGACCTCTCTATCAAGCCTTGTACTCTCTGAGAGGTCAAGAAAGAGTGTCTCCCATTAACATGAAGGTTTATATCTTTTATGTTACTAAAAGATAAACAATTAAAAAAAAATTGGATGACCCTTGGTTGCTAACATCAAATGAAATTCAAGACCGAAAATAGGAACATTTTCCTTGACTTTATCCCTTAGAGTCTCATCTTTTGAAAATGCATGAGATTTCAATTTTCTACATTTTCAATTTAATGACCAATATTTTGGCAATGCGTACAAAAATAAGGCAATATTTTGACAATGCGTACAAAAATAAGGCAATATTTCATACTCTAAATTAAATAAAAATGCATATTGAAATTAAGAGAAGGCAATATGTAGACAAGAGAAGAAGAATGTTCATAAAATAAAATTAAAATTAAGAGATCGAGAAAGGTTTATAGGAGTTTTCCTTCAAGCTCCTTCCTACCCTAAATATTGAGCAATATGAGACATTATTTCAAGTTATCTACTATTTTCATAATTATTGGCAATTTCCAGAAACAATTCTGAACGTTTCTGTATAACTATCCTAATTCACACACTGATCAATAAAATATTTAAACAAAATATATAAATCTGAATTGTTTACACACACCAAACACAAACATCTATCAATTATTATCCACAAACATCATGTCAATAAACAATGAAAATCAACTCAAGAAAAAAAAATAAAAAAAAAAGGTTAAAATAAGGGTTGATGGTGCTTTACCCTATAAAATATATTTTTTGATTTACCCCCTATAAAATAATTTTTTTTTTAGAAAATCCCCCTAATAGGCCATACAAAAACCAAAATTTCTGAAGAAAAAAAAATAATAATTCGTTTTTGTATGGCCTATTAGGGGGTATTCTAAAAAAAAAATTATTTTATAGGGGATAAATCAAAAAAAATATTTTACAGGGAGTAAACCTGAAAATGACCTATATTACAGGGGGTAAAGCATCATTAACCCTTAAAATAATCATATAGAGACTAATTAACAAGTTAAGAAAATCAAAACCTCTCACACTGATCTGAATATATTTCCACGAAGAATCTATCAACAATTTCAACATAAGCAGGACAAGTTAGTCTTGAATAGTAATAAAGAACCTCTTCAATATCCATTGCATAATCCACATTGCTTATATCCAACATCTCCAATTCTCTCAATTTCTCTTTCACCATACAATATTTTCTTTCTCGCATATCCTTAGAAGTATATGATGAATCTTTTTGCTTTCCTCTTTGAAGGGTCAATCTCTTCTCATTGTTTTTGTTGTCGAAAACCTCTCTTTTCTTACCCCGATTTTTCTCCTCAGAAGGGCTTGCATTAGACAATTTCATATAGCTACCATTATTGTTGTTAATGTTCATGTCCATGACATGATTTGCAGCTAGAGAATAAGATAATTGATTATGAGGTGAAGCACTTTTTGGAAGCTTTTGGTAGTCAGAAGAGAATAAGGACTTGAAGTTCTTCAATGTGTTTTTGAAGAACTTCTTAGTGGTAGTAATAGAGCTTCTTAGTAGCATTGGTGATGCTAGTTTATAGATATAGATAGTACTATTTTTTTTTGTATAATAATTGTAAAATGCAATATCTATGATGAAGAGAAGAGACAAATATTGTAGTTGGTGATGATTTTGTTGAAGATTTTTCTTTATAGAGGTGATTGAAGAAGATGAGTTAATAAAGAAACTTTGGTTTTTGCTTTGTTTTTGTCTGTGCTGTTTTGTCTTCAGAAGCTCATGTGTTGTGTTGTCTCTTGTGTTCCTAACTTGACCCTACAAATTCCAACCTTGGAAGATTGTGAGGGTTTCTTTTTATTTTGATTTTAAAAACAAGTTTTTTTGTTAGTTTCGTTGCTTGTACTTATGATGGTGGAGTTGGTGTGTTGTAGTTTGTTTGAGAAAATGAGAGGGGTGGGTGGTTGTTGAATTGGACTTATTTGAACTATTTTGTTTCTTATTTATGGTATCTTTTCTCCTAATCACTATTCAATAATCATGTTCCTCTTCCTTCTCATTTTTATCCTTTTTTTTAGTACAAAAATTTATATGAGTTTGGCTCTGGAGCTCATCAGAGTCAGAGCAGATCTTAAAACTCAAAGAGCGTTTACAAATGTATTTATAGATCATTCCTTAAAGAAATATTCACACTATAAATGGAAGTTGAACCAACCATCTTAACAGATGAGTCACTCTCATTTACCATATACTTAGTAAAGTATTTAATAGGGTTAGGCTAGTGGAACAAGAACGGATACTCCTTAATAAGAATGGAGTATTTGTTTTCAAGCAACTCAAAGATTAATTTGCAAGGAAGAGAAAAAAAAATATATCACATAGATGGTAGACATTTAGAATAACAATTTTGTGAATGGTGGTGAGATCCTATCGTCGATGGTCGACAATGGTAAAGGTGTACTGAAGTGCATTTCAACGCTCAAATCAGTGTTATAATTTACGTGAATGAAAGGTTTAGAAAGATGCATACCTTTATTTAGCGGTGGTGGTGTTGGGATGGCGTACCTTATATAAAAATAATTAATTCTTAAAAGAGGATGAATTGTCTTTATTAATTACTCTTTAGATCTCAAACAGAATTATATCTAAAAAACTATACATGTTAACTTCATCTAAAATTCTACATATTAAAAAAAAAATGCCACACTTAATTTATTGTAGCATAAAGTTATAAAGTTGGCTTGTTAATTAAATTGAAAGAATTGCAGCAACCATAAAATTGTACTGATATTTACTATTTAAAGAAAAAGCCTAAGTGTAGCATTTGCTTGACAAGTTGAACATTGTCCAAGTTTGAGTAGAAGAGGAAGAAAAGCCTTCCTAACACAGTAACATGTGACTGACAATGACCAAACATGCCTAACACAGCAATTTATTTTCACTATTTTTTATAAAAGCAATGTATTGTTACTTTCAAATCCAAGGAATTTCAAATTTTACTGTTTCTTTTTCCATTGAGCTTCTCACGCATCCTATGCAGTTTGGATTTTAGAATCCGAACCTCATAAAAATCCTATAAAATCTCCAAAAATACGTTGAAATATTTTAGATTTTAGAATCCAAATAGTGCGTGCGAGAAGCGCATAGGATGGAAAAAGTAATGACTTCAAATTTTAATGAGCAAGTTATTAAGAAAAAGTATGTAACACTTTTTTCTTTGTTTCTTAATTTTGGAAGTTATAATACTTTTTTTATACTATTTTCTACCTATATTTCTTTAAAAGAAAATTAAAATAGAAGATGTTTTTAAATACAAATATATAGGCCTTAGGGTTTTATCTATCAAGTCTCTTCACTCCCTGAACATTTTCATCCAGCTTCAATAAAAGTTTTAAAAAAAATAGATAAAAGTTATTCTCATATCCAGCTAGCACCTTTGGATTTATGTGAAAAGTTCAACATATTTTACAATGCCGAAATTGTTTAGGACTTTTAGACTTGCATAAGTGACCAATGCATCCAGTCTATCAGTTTTGGTATTTTTGTCTGTTGAGTTGAGAGTTGTCGACTTGCATAACATTTATATTTGACAAAACTATTATTGATATGTTCATGAAAATGTGTATAAGTTATTATAATAAGCTTATTGTTAGACATTAATGCTGCATAAAAATTTAATCTCGAGAAGCTATGAAACAAATGTCATGTTCATAACAAGAAAGGGTTCAATTCAATCTATGTCTATAGTTTTGACAATATCATATCCTTGGTTTATTATTTCTGGTCTTTGACATGTGTGGTGTTACTTTCATTAATGTTATTATTCCAGCTATTTTACAGAATTTAGGCCCACTATTTCATTATGGGTTTATTTTTCAACGCAACAAG
>Ga0228710_1011892_pt1 | contig 11028 bp, 9 predicted proteins | sample MedpolnodulmetaG_FD_177995 | JGI IMG/M metagenome (GOLD analysis project Ga0228710, IMG submission 177995) | Root nodule microbial communities from Medicago polymorpha collected in Santa Monica, California, United States - pink nodules | ecosystem: Host-associated > Plants > Roots > Nodule... | reverse complement strand
CTAAATTATTAAATTAATTTGTATGATTGGGATTTGGGTCACTAACTTTTTTTTTACGATTTTAGTGCATTCAATTCAATAGTTTACTTTATGTTTCTAATTGGAATTAGTTTTTTTTTTTTTAATGTCCGGTAGTTCGAACTCCGGACCTTGTATATATTATTTATTGTTTTTACCAATTGAGTTGAACTCATGATACTGATTGAAATTAGTTTAACATTAGGGTAAGGGCACTTTGTTAAGGATTAAAAAAAGAAATAATTATTAAATTTTATGTAGAAAAAGTTATTTTTTTAATCTTTTAATAAACTGAATACATAATTTTCAAGATACAATTACTACTTTAAATTTCTTATTAAGTGTCTGATAACAATTGTAAGCATTTCTCTTAACATTATAATAGTAATTTTAGTTTCTGAATAAGTAACGTGTAACACCAATAATTTCTCAACATCAAAATTTTAAAATAATCTTTGAATATGCATTACGTTAATCAAAATAGTTCTGATGTTAAAATAGTTTTTTAATGTTGACATTAACTTTTTTATATAAGGACTTATATGACGGTAACTAACTACTTATAAGAAATGATATGACAATGAGTAAGTATATGAGTAAATAGTACGACAATTTTAATAAAATATTTTCGTATGAAAGATTAATTTGACTAACATAGTGCACAATCAATAACTATTTTAAAATTCTTGATACATTAAGAGCCTGTTTTGGTTACTAGTTACACATTCAAATAGCAAAATTACTATTACCCAAATTTTTTTCTAATATAAATTTAGATGGATGAACAATGTTTTGGTTCAAAGAAGACAAAAACCTTTAAATTTAAAGATATTTTGTCAAGAGATTAACAAATCTTTATTTAAAGATACGAGTAGAGTTCGAACATCAAACTTTTAAACTTAAGGTTACTCGTTTTGTCATTAGATCAAACTGTTAAAGTTTTAATAATAATTTTTTAACAGGAAGTAATATGTTATTTTCTTTTTTATAAGATTGGAGTTAATATTGCATTGTTAACTATGGTCAATGGAGTACAACATCACGTATAAAAGGGAGCTGGATTCATTGCGGTCATGGAAAATGTGTGGTCATGCAGTCGTGTAATATATAACCGTTCGATTGAGATCGAACAGTCCTAAAAAAGTGTATTTTGATTTTTTAAAAAGTGAATTTAAGGATTTTAAATTTTGAACCGTGTGATCTCAATTAAGGTCACAAATCAGTTAATAGCGTGATTGCTTGTGATATGTGACCAAGGGCAAAGCTATGCCTTCACCATGAGGTAGCTTTGGCTACCCCACAAAATAATTTTTTATTTGAAAATTTTAGCATATTGTATAATTAATTAGCTACCCCAATAATATATATTTAGTTACAACAAATAAGTTTATTTGTCAAAAACTAGTATAAAAGAAAATCCAAAATATATCCACTTGTTTGATAAATGTATTTCATCTTATTTTACACTTTTAAATAGCTACAAATAGAGTTTTATTAACCTTTAACAATAAAAATTGTCAAGACAACACATAAAATATACTTTATTTACTTTTTTAAAATTTAGCCCCCTCATGAAAAAATGGCTAGCTTCGCCGCTATATGTGACTGCATTGAAATGTAATTCCATATGAAAGAGTTGGGTTTGTGTTACGGAATTGTTTCGGAGTTTTTTTCTTTCTGCTTACATGAGAAAAGGAAAAGAAAAAAAATAAAATAAAGAATTATATCCTTACAAAGGACATCCCAAGAGCATCACCTAGCAAAGTTAATGACAAACTAGAAGGAGGATCTTGAAGAACAAATAGAGCATCTACATTAATAACTCGCAACTTTGCTAAAACATTTGCACAAGCATTCCTTTCACGAAAGGTGTGATAGAGAGATATTGTCCAATCTTTTTTCATGAAATCTCTAAACATCTCAAGCTCATTAGCATAATGATGAAACTGAGATGTTCCCTCTATGACAAGTTGAACCACCTGCAAGGAATCTGAGAAACACATTACTTTCCTAAATCCAATATGCCAACATAGTTTGATGCCCACTAAAAGCGTTTGTATTTCTTCATGGAGAATATTGGATAAACCTACACTCTAATAGAAACCAAATTGAAATGTTTCATCATGGTTACGCATCAAGCCACCAAACTCTGTCTTCCTTGGATCAGTAAGAGCACTTCCATCTACATTGAGAATCATGACATCATCATCCCCTTTATTTCAACACACCTCACAAGTTGTTCGATGGGAGTGGGAGGTTGGACTTCCAAACGTCTGCTTGGAAACCTGTAGCTGACTAAAGATAGATGTTATGATCTGATACTTCACATGAGTTGTTCCCTAAAAAATAAATATGTTGTGAGGGATCCAAATATTCCACATTATCGATGGAGTTAAGATACCCACTTCATCCACTAAAGTCGCTAGGATCTTTGAAGTATCGTCTAGACCAATCTTGTGACACATTCAATGGCGAAGCCAAGAAAAATAGTTTGGTTGGGCCATTAAAAGTTTAACTAAAAAGTTCGTGTACTTTAAAAAAAAATTACATAGTTTACTACTGTTATAAATTACGATTTTTTTTTAAAAAAAATACAACTGTTAATTGGAGGAGTTTTCAATTGACAAGACAATATAAAGGAGATTTGAAACCCCAAAAAATTAGAAGTTTTGTAAAGCTCCACTGCCCAACCAAGTATAAGCATGACAAAAATCACATATGTCACTTTTAGAACCGCCGAAAACCCAAACTGTTAAAAAATCGTAAAATAGACATGATTTTTATTTATTTTAATTTTTCAGGTGGACCACTACACCAATTAGTGGGGATTTAGATCTGTCGAACACTAAAACCGCAGCAAAATTGTTTAAAATCTCGCAAAATAGACCTATGATCGTTAATTTTTATTTTTTCAAGTTTAACCACTTTTTGCGGTATATTGACCATTCAGACTAGCACTCCAAACCCAAGTATCTTCCAAGGAATCAATCAAACATGGAACTATTTGTTAAATGGATGTAATAATATTATAAGGCAACAAAGTATGTAAACTTGCAACATTACAAACCTCGTCATGCCGCATGTCTCTGATCTTCAAACAAATATCAGCTGGAGCAATATCATGTACCACTTCACATAAAGGTTCCTTCAAAATCCAAGGTCAGAACCAAATATTTGTGTCCCCGTCTTCTATTTTAAGGTGAAACCATCCTTCAAGAGATGCAACGCTTTCAAAACTGATTGCCAAGTTGGTGACTCATTAGTTGCTTTATCCAAAAACAAAGCTCCTTCTTTCAAATATTTATCGGTCAACAAAGAAACCCATAATTTATCTTTTGGCTGCCCAATTTCCTAGGTTGAGTCATCTTCTTCCAGCTAACCATGTGCACACCCTTATCATTTAAGCCTCGCCAAATAAATTTCCTCGTTTTATCCAACATATCACAAACATATTGCGGGAACCACTGGATTTGCATGTTGTAAGAGGGAAGTGAAGTAATAACTAAATTTTTTCGGAGTTTGGATGGCAGGGTTTTGGGGTGGGAAATATAGGAAAAAATAGATAAATTTTTCATATTTATTAAAAGAGTGGTTAGCTGGAAGTGTCTCTACCAAATAGTTGAGTGGTTAAAAATTTATCATTATAAGGAAAATAAGTGAAGTGTCTCTACCAACCAAGTTAAACTTACAAGAACATTTGTATTGTCTTAAGTTTGGTAGCATTCCAACTATTCCTTGATTTATTTTGATTTTTCAACCAAAACGTGGAAAATTGCAATTTTGCTCCAAGTAAGCATATACGGGTCAAGTTTTGTTCCTTAATTCTTCTAGCATATTTATAACATTATAAGAACCCCCACTACTAAATTTTGAAGTTTTTAACGAGTGATGAATTACTTATCAATTATCATTCTCTATAATTATTAATTTGTCTTTCGTTTAAAAACTTCATGGTGAAGGTTCTTATTATGTTATAACCATGCCTACAAAATTAGAGAAAAAAATTTGATCACTGAGTATATGCTTACTCGAAATAAAATTTCAATTTTCTATGTTTTGGTTAAAAAATCAAAATAAATTGAGACGTAGTAGGAATGCTACGAAACCTTGAAGATTCTCTTCATGTATTTTTATGTAGGTGCATGCAAAAAACCAACTCAAAATTTAATTTCTAAGTCAAGATTTCCTTTGTTTTATTTTTTTGAGTTCTTTAAGCATTAAAAATTCATAATTAATCCGTCTCTTGTTAAAAAATTTAAGGCTCTGTCTGTTCTTTTTTTTCCCTTAAAAAAATCACTTTTTTCATTTTTAAGTGTTTGTTTACGATTTTTAGAAAAATCATTTTATCAAAAGAAATCTATTTTGACCCTAAAATGCAAAACTACTAGGATTAACTTTTCTCAAAATCTATTTTTTTTCAAAAACAAGGGGTAACACATGCACAAATTAAAAATCATTTTCTTTAGTAGTAAACAAACAAAAATAACTTCAGATTTTTTAAAAAAAATCTCTAAAAAAAGTCTCTAGATTCTTTTAACACAAAATCTTTTTTTTTTAAAGCTCAAACAAACACACCTTAAATTTTATTGGAAAGTCATATTTTGATGGCCTAAACATGTCTACAAAAAATCATGAAAATATTCAACTTGTAGATCGTTTTTCTAAACTTTATTTTCATAAGGAAGAATATCAAATTATAAAGATAAACTATATATTTTTTTATCTAATGTCATTTTTTAGGGAAGCGTATTAAGGATGAAGAGGGTAAAGTTTTGGTTCAGGAAAGAGATATGATACAAAATTAGCAAGTGTACTAACTTATATCGAAGTAATAAAATTTATAAGATTCGTATCCACATGGACTGTTTCAACTTCTACTCAAGAATGTCATTATTATATGTTTGTAAAATGGGGGTGCACTGAGGCAATTGGTTTGATTTGCAAGTTAAAATAAAATGATTAAGGAAAAATTGGTTTAAGAAATAATATGGAGAGGTGACTAGGTCATTTGATTCATCTGCTCATCGCTCATTAGCAACCTGTTTCTTAACTCTACGAATGCTATAAAGTTAACGACAAATTAACAAAATAGCTTAGGTCAATCCCTTGATCCTAAGCCCTCTTTTCTAATTATAATTCCCTAATCCCTTACGTGAACCTATAATCATCAAAGGTTTTAAGTCCGTTAATTCAATTATCACGACCTAACAACGTTCCATCCCTAGATTGTCCGTTAGATTGAACAGTATAGATATTTCCGAGTTACACGCTAGTGTCAATAGTCATATAAACTCTTGAATCAATTATATTGGGTCAGAATCATAAAAGCATTAAGAACGATTTATACTGAATAAACTAGAATGACATTCATAAAGATTAAGAGTTACAAGTTACATAAACAGGAGCTAGAACATAATCATCTTTTGACCTAATCACAAAGGATCTAACTACTCATGGCTAAAGCACAAATAACTAATATGAAAGAAGGATTCATTACATGAAATTGGTAACCAAATATGAGTTTTGATGGTCTCCCACCTTCTCTATAGATCTCCAGCTCCAAAAGTCAGTTTCTTTCTCCAAAATTCCAACCCTTTCCTTCAGAAAACAACTTCCCTTTTATAGGAAAATTCCCAGAAACGCTAAAATCGTACTCCGATGCTGTAAATCGGAGCACAATGGCTTCATTAAACTCAAAACTCAATTGGAGCGTCTGCCAAATCGTAGCCCAATTTTGCTCCATCGGAGCACGATTTTTTACGAGACAAAATGTCTCAAAAATGCAGCAAAATCGTAGCCCGATGCTGTAAATCGGAGCACGATTTCTCCTTTGTTTTAGCATAAAAAATCAGTCTTTTTGCAGCTTCTAACTCATGCACAATCACTTGAACTCAACCAAAATTACATAAAACCTATAACAAAGGTGCTATATGACCTAGTGTCATCAAGATATTAAGGATAGATGGAGGAAATATTTTCACAACCTATTTAATGAAGGATATGAGATCTTACCAGACTCTAACAGGTTAGACATCAGAGAGGAGGACCGAAACTATAACTATTATCGCCGGATTCAAGAGCACGAGGTTAGAGAAGCGTTGAAAAGGATGAGTAGTGGCAAGGCAGTTGGGCCGGACAACATACCTATCGAAGTGTGGAAGAGTCTTGGCGATAAAGGAATTGCATGGCTCACAAACCTTTTTAACGAGATTATGAGGAGGAAGAAAATGTCGGACGAGTGGAGAAGAAGCATTTTAATTCCAATCTATAAGAACAAGGGGGATATACAAAATTGCGGGACTTATAGGAGAATTAAGCTAATGAGTCATACCATGAAGTTATGGGAAATGGTGATCGAACGAGGATTAAGAAAGGAGACTCGAGTTACGGATAACCAATTTGGTTTTATGTCTGGGAGGTCGACTATGGAAGTGATCTACTTACTTCGACGCGTGATGGAGCGATATCGGACGGATAAAAAAGACTTACACTTAGTTTTCATTGATTTGGAAAAGGCGTATGATAGCGTACCGAGAGAGATTTTGTAGAAAGCCCTGGAAAAGAAAGGGGTTAGGATTGCCTATATCAGGGCTATCAAGGATATGTATGAGAGAGCTTCGGCTAGTGCGAGGACGCAGGATGGGACTACGGACGACTTTCCCATAACAATAGGATTGCACCAAGGGTCAACCCTAAGTCCTTATCTTTTTACTTTAGTTTTGGATGTACTAACGGAACACATCCAAGAGTTAGCATCGAGATGTATGCTTTTTGCAGATGATGTAGTCTTCCTTGGTGAGTCGAGGGAGGAAGTGAACGGGAGGCTAGAGACATGGAGGCAAGCCTTAGAAGCGTATGTTTCCGCTTGAGTAGAAGCAAGACGGAGTATATGGAATGTAACTTCAGCGGAAGGAGAAGTAGGTCTACCTTAGAGGTGAAAGTTGGAGATCATATCATTCCCCAAGTTACACGGTTTAAATATCTTGGGTCCTTAGTACAAAATGACGGAGAAATAGAAGCATATGTAAGCCATCGTATTCAAGCTGGGTGGTTGAGATGGAGAAGAGCCTCAGGTGTTTTGTGCGATAAGAAAGTACCACTTAAGTTGAAAGGAAAGTTCTATCGGACAGCAGTTAGACCGGCGTTGTTGTATGGTATGGGGTGTTGGGCAGTTAAGAGTCAACACGAGAATCAAGTAAGTGTAGCAGAGATGAGGATGTTGCGTTAGATGAGTGGTAAGGCTAGACATGATAGTATTAGGAATGACACCATTAGAGAGAGTGAAGGTAGCACCTATAGTAGAAAAGTTGGTAGAAAATAGGCTTAGATGGTTTGGGCATGTAGAGAGAAGACCCGTAGATGTTGTGGTAAGAAGAGTAGATCAAATGGAGGAGAGTCAAGTTAAAAAAGGTAGAGGCAGACCTAGGAAAACTATTAGAGAAACCATTAGAAAAGATTTAGAGGTCAATGAGTTGGATCCAAATTTGACTTATGATAGAACACTATGACGTCATTTGATCCATGTAGCCGACCCCACTTAATAGGATAAGACTTGGTTGTTGTTGTACATGTATTACAAAATCAATTTGAATGATTAAACTTTTTTTACCACAATAATATTTAAACCCCATTAATTCTTTAACACTCATTCAACAACTCTTTTTTTTTTTTTATCCTTTTTTATATCACATCACCGGTGTACCACCCTCCTAAAAAAAAAAACCTAATGTATCACATGACTCTTTCTATTTCTTTATCTTTTCTTAAGGTGTTAAGTAAGTATATGGAGCTAAAGAAATATGCTTTGTATATAAAGTTAAATCATAAGTTTTACTTATTGCTCATACTTATATAATTTATCTGAGACACTAAAAAGTACTTTAGATCTTGAAAAAGAAACATAGAATCCAAAAAAGACTACAGCATACAGTTATTTATTATCTTTTTCTTTTTTGTCTTTTGCAATAAACAAATGTATAACAACAAACAACGTAAGACCTTCGATAATATTTTATTAGAGACTTTATTCATCTAAGATTTATGATCCAAGAATACTTATTCATCTAAGACCGTATTGTTTGAGATAATCTTTGATATTTTTATACTTGAAACAAATTACTCCATATGTTATAACGAGTCGATGACTAATTCATCTTCTGTATAAAAATATTAGTAATTAATTTAAAATTTTTATTGGAGATTAAACCGAACCGTGAAAAAATTGTGAGATATTAAGTTAAATTTTAACTTTTTGTTGAACCTCTCAAAGTAGAAGCCATGAGCATGCAGACTTATCCCTGATGGAAAAGCCTAACTACGTGCTACTCAACAAAATTATAGAGTACCAAATATTTCCTCTTCTTTTTTTATTTGTTCATTGTCTTCTGAGATTTTATTCAAACAATACAAGATACGAGTTTGTATTTAGTCGGTTATGTTGGGGGGTTTTTGAAGAGTATCGGGAGCGGTAATTAGTTAAATGTTTAGGATTTTTAAGAGACTTTGATACTCCCATTTTTTATAATAAGAGAGTTTTTTGTAAAAAAATATTGTCCTAAAATAACCTACTCAATCCACTTTTTGATGCAATATTAATTATTTTTTTCTAATTATAACTCTAATTAATATTACTTTCATTACTCTCAATTCAATGAGTGCATCTTTGCTCCATTTCACTTTCCTCAATTTACCCCATTTCTAGTAATGGATGTGTGACATATGGAAAAAATAAAATCAATGGCTGTGATTAAATGGCTTGGAAAAAGCAATTCTTAAATGAGAAAAAAGACTACGCGCGCTCTCTGCTCTGATCAAACTCTTTTTCTTCCTTTCTCATATAGCTTTCCACCTTCCTCCCCCATTATCACGAAGCCACCTCTCCCTCTCATGGTCTCCGTCAGCGTCTTGAGCGAACCCCACCATCCCACTACCAACACTAACCAACCTGTCGCCGCCGTCTCCAACCATCCCAGCGCCGCTGCCATTGTTTTTGATCAAGGTAATATAGTTTGACATCTCTGTTTTATTATTTGCCATCTCTTTACATGATGTTGTTTTACTGTGTTGATGAAAAATTAGGTTACTGGTTCACTTGCGTGATGGTTAACTTAAGTCACCATCTGTATAAATTTATCTACCTTGTTTCACTTACATGATGGTTCACTTACGTGATAGTTTATGGTCACCATCTTTATAAATTTTTCTACCTTGTTTCATGTAAGTCTAAGTTCTTATGTCACCATTTGTCCCCAATGCTTTTTTAATAGTAATAGATAGCTTTATGGTCAACAAATTCTTATGCGGTCTAAGTTCTTCAAGTATATTGATCTGAGTCATTGTTTCATGTAAGTTTATGCCTGCAATTGTCGGCTATGGTGGCCTTAATTGTAAATTTTGGTTTTTTTCAGATTGTGTAGATAAATTGGTGAACAACGTTCATGAGCAGAATGTGCAACGCAGACAAGGAAGTATTGCCAACAATGTACCTCACTTGGAAATGAAGTTTGATTCTGAGGCGGCGGCTTATGAATTTTATAATGATTACAGTAAAAGAATTGGATTTGGTATTCGTCGAGAATATGGAAATAAAACCAGAGTAGATGGAGTTTTGACTTCAAGAAGATTAACATGCTTCAAAGAGGGTGTACGAGGTGTTGACAAAAGACGTCAACAAAAAGGGGAGCCTAGAGCAGAAATTAGAACGGGATGTTTGGCGACACAATCAAGTCAAGTTGGCAATGGAACTCAACATCAAGCTACAATCCAAGAGTCATAACCAAGTCAAGTTCACACATACATTCACATTCGATGGGTTGTTGGGCTGTTTTTGTTCCTGGTTTTTATTTGTTGGGCTGTTTTTGTTCCTTCTGCTATGTCAGTCCCTTTGTGGACACTTATAGGTGTTTTTGTAAGTTTATAGGTGCTGATTTTAAGAGTCACGGCCTTGCAACATGTTGCTAACAACTTTTAAAGTTTTCGGCCAAGACCTTAATTCAAAACCTGAATCATTATATGACAAAGAGATGTTGTTTAGTATGATATTATAAATTGCGGTGTTTTTATTACTTATGAGTTAACAGTGTTATCAGAACTGCAGTTCTTTTACAAATGTTTTACAACCAACGCTATGTTAGCTGGTGTCTGTATGTGGTGCTGCTATTTTTGATTTTGGTTGTTTTGACAGTTAGGGGTAGCTGCTACCGTGGTGTTTTCTTTTGATTTTGGGCACTGTCAGCTACTTTGTAGTGGCTTTTTGTTGTTCTGTTGTTTCTGTTCAGTTGCAACGTAATATTTATCACCTGCGCGACGTGTTGCTAATAGCGGATACAGTGATTTCGTCACTGTAATTGAAAATCCTGTAACGAACACATATGCATGATTTTGTTAAGTGGTCTATTGTAAAATAAATTTTGACATTGTTATCATAAATTGAAGTATTCCAATTACGGCGACGTTACTAATGTTATAAGTAGTAAATCCTTATTGACTTAATGTTTCTAACAATATCTTCACCACAATGAAATGATGCGCAAATATGTAGACATGTTTAGAACTCAAGTCCTACGCAGTTATCAGAAATTGCGGTGTTTTATTTACTTATGAGTTAAGGGAGTTATCGGAACTGCAGTTCTTTTAATTACTTATAAGTTGATAGCCTAATAAACTTGCTAATAGCTTATACAACCAACGTTGCAGTTCTTGTGATCACAGTTTCTAAATTAATCTTGTCCCATGTACAAATTAAGAATATTTTGCTGTTAAGGAAAAGAAATACATTCACAAGGAATGCCACTAGAAAGAGAAAATGACTTGTATCAAATTGTGCTCCCCTCTTCTTTCCTTCATTCTCCTATTTGTACAATCAAGAAGAATATTTTCTGTTCGGCATTTTCTCCTATTTTTACTGACAAGAGGACCTGTAACAGTGGTTTTCTCCTATTCCTTCATTCTCCTATTTCTACTTTGATGTTTCTATACAAAGAAAACAAAATGAAGGTACACTTTGCAGAG
>Ga0228710_1011890_pt1 | contig 11029 bp, 3 predicted proteins | sample MedpolnodulmetaG_FD_177995 | JGI IMG/M metagenome (GOLD analysis project Ga0228710, IMG submission 177995) | Root nodule microbial communities from Medicago polymorpha collected in Santa Monica, California, United States - pink nodules | ecosystem: Host-associated > Plants > Roots > Nodule... | reverse complement strand
CAGACTCCAAAAAAAAAAAAAGCATTGTAAACACGGTATCCACCACCGTCCATCGTCACTACTCACCCACAAAGAACACCCTCAAAATAAAACTCCCAGACCCCAACACCCAAGCTGAGCCATATTTCGAAGAACACCTAACCGAAGGATCATGCAGCTATCACAAACCTCGCGACCTCCGATCCACCGAAAGAGCACAACACAAAACTCAAAAACCAACTTAAGTCAAAGAACTGACTCCCGATCTCGAATCAAAAGTGATCGCCCCCTGTACACCAGAGAAAAACAAAAACAAGTCAAACATAGATTGTAGCTAGACCCCGACTCCCGATCTCGAAGCCAAATGAACTGGCCCACCGAAAACCAACACACAATAAGTAAGACGAAAGACATGGCATGCGAAGTTTAAACAACAAACAAATCAAAAGGAAAAGGCTCAACACAACGTGACACGCACCCTCCAAACTCCGTAAACACTTAAACCATCCAAAAAGCACAAACAAGAGTTAGAGGCGACAAACATGGACCCATGCAACATAGGTTGCTTCTAAAGGAAATCACCCCAACAAGCACCCGCCTCCTCACTTAAAACACAAACCACCACCACACATCATCACCCCCCACCACACTTCACCACCACCACGCATCACCACCCCCACCACAACTGAATAACCTCCACCACCACTGCATCACCACCATCGTCACTACTTCACTACGCCGCCAAAACATCCTCACCAAGAAACAAGCAACAACACAAACATAAATCTAGAGGAAGACGAAATCCAACAACAAAAGACGGGTAGCGACGCCGGTTTGAAGCGGAACCACAACCCAGATCATAAAAAGGTGGTCGTCGGTGACAAGGATAAGACATTCGTCGTCGGAGTAAAAGAGAACCAATGGTGGAGCGAAACAGCATATCTGAACAACACTTCTCGGATTCCGAAAACTCGTGTCCTCCTCAAGCTCAAACTCTCGTGGAGCTTGAATGGGCCCAAAGGACTGTTAGCATATCAACTCCCAACACAACACTAACAACCACTCACCATTAACAAAATAAAACACAATGCCACCTAACTAAATAACCCCAACCGTCCATGAAAAAAGACAGAACTGTTGCGCCTGCTCCAACAACCAAAACCAAATCCATACCCATGTATCTCTTCCATCACCGCCTAACACCACACACTAAGCAAACCCCTTTGAAAAACTCTTAATGATATGGGTTCCCACGTTTCTCTTCCTGCTACTTTTCATCATCCCCACAAACAACTCCTATCATGCCAATCCCATCTATCTCACAAACACCAAAAGCTCCTTGTATGTCATGAAAAAGACATAAGCTCCCCAATTTGAACCACACTCATACTTCAACAGGACAACAACGTGAACACACCCAACATCCGTGAAGAAAGCATGAACAGTCCCAAAACCGCGACAAAGAACCCAGATCTAAACAACCATCGCAGGGAAAACGGATGATAGGTGAAAGAGGTGATGTGGTGGAAAAGATGGTGTAAGAAGGATTGTAATCTTGGCGACGGACAGCCAAAACAACCCAAATCTACTGGAAAAAGAGATCGGCTAGCAAATTTGGCGTTCCGAGGTGGTGCGGAGGACTTGTGTCACTCGTCGTACCACCACCTTGAACGGCTACATCGTGATGCAAGGATTTTGGATAAGAGGGAAGAGGCTGTGAAGGGAGTTTAGAGAGAGGTCAGAGTTTCTTGTTCGTTGTGTGTTTTCTTGTTTTGTTATGAGATAGACGAGAATTCAGATTAAGTAGGTGTTATTTTGGTAAAGTAATGTAACGTTATTTGATATTACATATCAATTATTAGGGTAAACGTAGTTTGATTTTACGTAGACACTATTACTCACATGAGAGGTTAGTGTAAATTCAATTTACGTATGTACAATTATTACTCACTATGAGAGGTTAATGTAAATTCAGCTTACGTATGTAAAATTACACTATGAGAGGTTAGTGTAAATTCAGTTTATGTAGGTTAATGTAAATTCAGTTTACGCATGTACAATTACTCGCTATGAGAGGTTAGTGTAAATTCAGTTTACGTATGTACAATTACTCAATGTGAGAGATTAGTGTAGATTAAGTTTGTGTATGTACAACGCGTGCGAACAAATTTATACATACACACACGTAAACTTAATTTACTTAATTTATGTAAACTCAGTCTACATTAACTACGTAAGCTGAGTTTACATAGTTTAAAAAACTACTTTATGTCAATTTCACATTTTTCTATCCTATATTTCAATCAATTTTACATATATTTTTCCTCTCCAGTAAATGGACCTTGAAGAAGAAGAAAATGTTGACGCAGTTATCAATTACGTGAAACTTGAAAACCCACAATTAGTAGATTTTAGGGTTTAAATGATTAAGCGAGACATGCGATGAATGGGTTATTGATTAAACTGAAATTTGTATTTCAGTTAAAGGGTATATTGGTCATTTCGAGGGGTAACTTGAGTTTTTTGGGGTGTGAGTAGTATCTGTCAAATATTATTGGCAAAAAAGAAGAAAAAAAATGTTAGAATTTTAAAAGAATAATAAGTAAGGTCAAGTACAACCGATAATACCGACATTGTTAAGCTGAATATCTTTTGTGGTGTCCTAGATTCGAAGACGACACTATCAATTTTGAAGGAAGCTACCGTAAAAAAAAACATGTAGGAAGTTTTGATTGGTTATTTTGAGGCTCTATTTTTTTTTTATAGAAAATGTTAACGAATGTCTCAGGGGCACTCTCGAATGATTTCAAATAATAAAATTTTATGAAGATTTGTATAATCAATGCATTGAAAATTGAAATATTTAACTTTTTTAAGAAATAATTTCCTATTTTAAAGTTCTTAAAAGAGTGTTGCAGAAACACTCGTTGAAAAAACATTTTTATAAGTCACATATACGTATGGGTTCTACCATGTACAAGTTTTGTTATATATATTGGTGCCCCGTAAGTTTGATTTCCTTCATCTTTCTCTTTATTCTTACCATCATCTTTCTTTGGTTGAACCATCTCCACATTTCGTATCACCTTCTCGGTCATATATGGCACAATTTCCTTCACATCTATCAACTAGTCCAAAAAACGATCGTGTTATGAACCAACTGGAAAAAATAGAAAATTAAAATAGTTATTGAGATAAAGCTATTCAAGTGAAAATTCAAACAAAATAAAAACGAGGAGGAACTCAATCAACACGAAAACTAAAGACAAAAACGAGTCAATTATGAATCAACTAGGATGAGTTTTGTTTTTGTGTCGTCACTGCACATTGTATCAAAGAAGGTACTGAAATTTCTAATTTGTTTGGGGGATTTTTCTTTCGGTTTTCTCATCGATTTTTGTTGTTGTCGGATCTCTTTTTCTCCTCGTTGTATTTGTTCTTCTTCGACGGTTTATTGGTGATGGTGTTTATTTTAGGTTGAAGGAGAATGAGCTCAACATTCTTCTTAGTGTTCTTCGAACTTATCACTCAACCTTAATTTCTTTTTCACATGTGATCATCGTTAGTTTTCAATTGGATCTAGAAGGAAAGAAACTCTAAAAATGGAAACTAAAAAGCGATAGGTATCATCAAGATGGAGAATGCCATGTTTGATTTTATTGACACATTCTTCAAAATGTAAGTAATGTTTCAAAACGATAGAGAAGAGACCATAATATACATGTAACATGTGTGTAAAGAGCTTGCTTTCCTAATATTTTAGCTTTTCATTCATTTTTTTTAAAGAATTTTTTCATTCATTTGAAAAGTGATCGGAGGGAGTACATTGTTGTATCTTTAGGAGTATATTTAGGAGAATTCCTAAATATACGATGTTTTCATAAATGTTGTATCTTTTATATTATTCTAATACATATATATCCTATCTTATCTTATATATAAAATTCTTAAATCTTTTAAACAATTTTTTGGAGCAGAAAAAGGTGTCGGTAATTTTCTTTTTAATTTTTTTTTTGTTTTTTAAAACATTATCTCAAATTTTATCTATAAAATTTTCTAAGTCTCTTAGACAACTTTTGCAACCAAAAAGTTGTTCTAAATTTCCTTTCAATTTTTTTTTGTTTTTTAAACAATGATCTCATATCTTATATATAAAAATTCTTAAGTCTCTTAGAAAATCTTTTGAAGCCAAAAAAATTGTTTCAACTTTCGTTTCTAATTTTTTGTTTTTCAAATTATATATAAAAGTTTTTAAGTCTGATAGACAACTCTTTGGAGGCAAAAAAAATTGAAAATTTCCTTCTTAGTTTTTGCTAAAAGGTTGTATTAGTAGCTATATTTTTTTTGGGGGGTATTTGTTTTTTTTTATTAGTTCTAATACATGTTATGGAATCATCAAACAAATAATTTAAAATTTTCCTTTCAACAATTTATCCGATTTAAAAATGAGAAGTCAAAATTATTTCAAGATTTCATTCTTTGTCTTTTAAAACAATAACTCATGTTCAATAACCACTCTTATTTTATTCTAACAGGTATCCAAAAGCATAAAAAATTATTATAAAATTTATTTGTGAGAATATCCATGTTGCTCCATAACTTTGAATTTTATTTTATTTTCAGTTAATAAGTATTTTATGTCAAATATTTTTATGCATCGTACGAGTTCACATACTAGTTGAACAAAAATAAATTGTTCAATGGTTTAAATAAGTAAATTGGCCCCATAAGTTTGTGTGCTTTTGGTTTTCGTCCGTGTATCTTTTTTTATTTGAAAACAAACCCTATAAGTTATAAACTTTTGTTTTTGGTCCCCTGCCGTCATCATCTGTTACAAAAATGTTTATGTGTCTAACTGTAGCTGACGTTGTGATGTGTGACGTGGCAAGTGACGCTTATGTATTGTTCGAGATGTTCAGTGACAAGGTTATAGAGACCAAATCCAAAAACGAAAAATTTATAGAGGGACGGAATTCAAAAACACGAATTAACAAAATTTCAAATTAAGAACCTTGTTTTCCTTTCTTAATCTTCTTCCTTCCTCTTCTTCATCATCTTCAACCTCATCTTTATCAACATTCATTAATCTTCATCAAACCTAGAAAAGATAAATTAAACATTTATACTCTTTAATCAAAATCTCATTTTCCATTTCCTCTTATTAAACTCTTCTTTTAAACTCTTCTTATTTAAATACACTCTTTCTTAATGCTTAATTTTCCCCCCTCTTTCAATTCCATATCCAGTGACACAACATAATAAAACAAAGGAAGAAAAAAAACTTTAATGAAGAAAAATATGAGGATGTGGAGAAGTAACCCAAAACCCAAATCTTCTTCTTCTAATTTCAATTTTAATTTCGTCAATGTGATAGGGTTTTTTATGGCTAGTAGAACTTTGCAATGTTTCAAATTAGCATCTTTAGGAAAATTGTGCCTGTGAAATTTGCTAGAATGTTTATTTAGCCGCTAATTTAGTGTGGGATTATGTTGATCGAAAGAAAAAACATGCAAGTGGTGTGTGGTTTAGTGGGTTGTTGCTATTGTGTGGTTTAATGTGGAATTTTGAAGGTTTCAGCATAATTTAATTCAAGTTATGTGTTGTTGGTTGAAAATTTATCGGTACAATTAATTTTGGGTGATGATGAATCGATAGAATGAAATAGAAGAAGAATCAACACGAGGATCCATGAAATGTTCATTATGCTATGTAGTATATATAAAGAAAAAGGATGCGATTTGGGGATAGATTTGGAGATTTTAGGGTTTGAGTATGATTTAGATTTGGAATTGCGAATAAATTGAATTTGGTAAAGAAAAAGATTTTGATGGAAATGAAAAATGTGATTTTGATTAAAAATTTGAATGTCTAATTTTTGTCTTATGAGTTTGATTAAGATCGATGAATGTGAGGTTGAAGAGAAAGAAAGAAGATGAAGAAAGGAAACAAGGTTTTAATTTGAAATTTAGTTAATTTGTGTTTTTGAAATTTAGTTAATTTGAATTTTGAATTTAGTTAATTTTGGTTTTTGAATTGGTCCTTATAACCTTGTCTCTGAACATCTAGAACAACACAAAAACCTCACTTGCCACTTCACACATCGCTACTTCAGCGGCCAATGATGGCATCAAAGATCAAAAGCAAAACATTTATAACTTTCCAAATTTGCTTTAAAACAAAAAAAAAATACAAGGATGAAAACAGAAAATACGCGAACTTACATGGACGATTTACATATTTAAGTGTCGTTTAACTTCCAAAACAAAATCAAGTAAATGTAAGAGAGTAATTTGATGAGACCTAGCTCACTAGCAATAAATACACTCTCACCTCACAATCTCAAGCAGCACTTTTTTTCATTTCATTTCGTAAAGGAAACAAGCTTTCTTCTTCGGTGTTAAAACCACCACCAATGTTGACAAATGCTGGTGAGTTTGGTATATATATCCTGCATTTTTTTTCACTTTTTATGACCAGCACTTTTATTTGTTTTTCTTCTTCTAATTTCTGCAGTTTCTTAATTTGTCATGAGCTTGTTCTATGACCATGATTTCTTTGATTAATGAGGTCAATTTAAGTGAAAGACAAACAACAGTGGCTCAGATTGATCATCCTCTTGAGTGTTGCTCTTGGGTATTTCAGTCTTCTCTTTGTATAAACAACATTGTATTTCAATTTATGTTATATTTTTTCTAAACTTTCGCATTTTATAAAAAAAATGTGTATTAATCATTGTTATTGGAATAATAATAGTTATATTTTTTAACTTATTTGATTTATATTATATATGATTATTGTTACATTATAAGTTTATATTGTAAATTTTACAATATAAAACGTCTCTTATTCTCTTTGGTTGTGGTTTTGTGTAGGACTGAGATGGTTGGAGGATCGGGTAGGAATGATGAGGTAATTGCGGAGGCTTTGGTTTACAATACCAGGATGAAGCAGAGGAGCGGAGGTTGGATCGTTTCATGAGAAACCATCCTTCGATATTTAAGGGTCTGATGAGCACAGATTTGACTAATTGATCGTATCTTTTGCATTATTCTAATGTAATACTCTAATTTTTTTGTTTTAATTTCATAACAAATGATGTATTCTTGAGAGAATCAAATGGAAAAGTATACGTATCTTACCAATGTTTTTCTTAATTCTTAGCAAGAAATAGTCCATAATCTATTTCTTGTCCATTATTAGGTCAACCTTTTGTCCAACACAATCGGTTCAATATGTCACATTGAGCTCAAATGACTACTAACCTTAATAATTAATCAAAAAGTTGAGTAGTTTATCCAATACTTGATTTATGATTTAAAAAATACATGATTTTGTATGATTCTATATTTGAAAATCCTCAAAAAGTTTGTCTAACATATTTGTAAAACGGTGAAACTTTGTGTAACATATTTTAACACCTATCTTTTAAGAAATAAATCCTGTATTTGTAAAATGGTGAAACTTTGTCTATCATTCCTCAAGAAGTTCGATGTGAATTGCACTCTAGATATTTGAAAATTGAGCCTGTATCTTCATAATTAGAGACTTGAAGTTAATTATTCAATTTGAATGTTATAAATGGCAGTTCAGAACAATGTGTTTTGAATATGTTGTAAAAGCAGTCTATAACCAAAATCATGTCTATCTCTCTTAGATATGCCCATGTTTGAAAAATTGAATTAAACAATATCATATAGTAGCCTCATCATAAATTGAAAAACCAAATACTCTACACTTTAAACATTTATTCTCAGTATCTTATATGGAATGAAAACTTTTTTATTTGAAAACTTGATTTTAGATGACTAGGAATATGAAGCATCAAGATGAACATAGTCGGATACCAGAGACATGATATTGACACTGCTACATCGACATTGACAATAATTTGAGAAAATAGAAGTAGTTTGTACAACACAATGGTTTTGTATGTTTTTAAGCTAAGTTCAAAACTAAAGGTGAAAAACAAGGTAAGTGGTACAATCTACTTCCAACATGACATCTATGTAATTACACAGTTTCTGAAATGAACTACAAAAAAATAAGAAAATTGCAAAGACAATGTCCCTCTTGATCTTTGACACAATCTCAAATTTTTCCTCAAGCTCAGTTTCATACTAAATAACACACTTTCTGATAAAATACTTGAAGTATGAGCGATTTTAATTTGTTGAGCATCAAAATTTAAAGATCTAAAGACAAACTCATTGTTTCATTATTCTTTCAATATGAGATCGGTAGAAACAATGAATAATCAAACAATAATTATAAATATTTTAAATTATAAAGGACGTATATAAGTATTAATTATTTCACGGGAAAATGCAAGAACTTAAACTAAATGAGGAGAGGAAAATATTTGACATCTATAAGTATTACTTTTTCATGTGAATTCTAAAATATATAACAATGAATCATCAACAATAATTATCAATGAAAATGCAAGAAATATACATTCAAGACCAAATGATTTTTGAAGGTTGGAATCAATATTCTTTCATTTGGTTCTTCAAATATGGTACTATATGATTATGGTCCTTCAAATATGGCACTATATAAGTTTTCATGTCACTGTGAGAGATGTCCAGGTGATCTCCTGACACGTTAAAGAATTTAACTTTCCCAGCTTCATCTAATGCCCTTAAGCCAATCCAATCTTCAGTATAGAGTTTAGTCTGCATTTACAAAATAAAGCTTGCTTTAGACATCAAATGTCCAATTATGAAAAATGGTATATAAATAGCTTAAATATGTTTTGAATTCCTAAAAATATGTTTAGACTAAAGATGAAACAAAAATATGCTAAATGTTTAGACTAAAGATGTCTACACAGAACACATGACAATTTCTACCATAAACCACTTTTGATAGATGGTCCACCATAGACCGGTACTTGAAAATAGTTGGAAGTTTCAACGAGGATATACATCACATTCAAAAAGTAGAAGTTCATGCTCTTTCTCGTCCTCACAACCAAGATGATGACTTGATCGGTGTTGGTTTGTCAAAAACAAAGGAAAAAGAACGTGTGCCTCAAAATTCTACTCATACTGTCATTTCCTTGTTTTTAACGAACTGACTCCGATCAAATCACCATCTCAGGAGTAAGAACGATGAGGACCATGAGAATCTACTTCTGAGGGGTGTTGTCAATTGTCATTAGAGGTTCAAGTGGTTTTTAAGTACTGGTCCACCATATAACCTGCCTCAACAGATAGGAACAATGCAAATAAACTGCATATATGAAATGTTTATATTACCTGTTGTGGTGGTAAAACAGAATGTAAGGCTCCATCAGGATAAAAACCAAACCATGCTGTTTCCTTTGGTATTAAAATCGTATCATGGTCAAACTAGTTTTCATGCAGACAAACAGAGAAAGATAGATAAGCCATACTGACAAATCTTTGTAATTAAAAAGTTTTAAATTAACAAGAGAGATCAGAAAACATTAAAATGCATAGTTCTTTTAACGTACCATAATAAGGACCAGGTTTTCTAAGCTAGCAAATCGTTTGCTGTAAGTGGAGTTCCTCTTATTGATGATCTCATTGTTAAGCTTTGGAAGGAACTTACACCCCTTAAGGTAGCCGGCAATATCCTGAGAAGAAAAAAAAGGATTATTTTCCTTTCATCTAACTTGTAGGTCATGTCCATAGCAAGTAAATTTCATAGAACAGAATGTCATTGATCAAAGATAGTATACCATAATAATTTACGAATGTGACAAATGCAATGAAACAGATATCAGACATGCCACTAATACTGACACGCCGACACCGCTAACAATTTGAAAGAAAAAAAAAAGGAGTTATGAATGTGCCACATGTGTCTTATGTCGACCGACACCAACACGTGTTGGACACCGGACACATCTTCAATATGAAGTGTCTGTACAACAAGCAATCAAACAAGTAAAAGGAAACCTATATTGAATGATACTTCAGTAAAATGAATGCAATTGACACAAGACAGGTCAAGACTGCATTGTGATGCAGTATAAAGAATTGCACCACAAACATCAATCTGTGTGCATGGTTGAGATGTTTGAAGACTGAAAGAAATGTTGATGAAAATAACAACTAAAACAAAGATACTTGAGAAAAGCATTGATCATACTCACAATTGGCATTTTAACATAGCCAGTAGGAGCCAGAGAATTCTGCATCAACACATTGGAAAAAGTCAGGGAAGTATGCCATTTGTTTTAAGAAGGGATTTCAGAAGAAAAATTATTATCATCTCAATAAAATAAAAAGAGTACAATGGAAAAGTTGAAACCTGGACTATGCTGCTGTAGACCCCAAATTTTATTACATTATCGATAAGGGTGCATACCTTCTCAGACTGGAAAAACAGAGAAAATAACTTGTGTGAATTATTAATATTTAACAGCTTAGTTATTAGTTTGTCAAAAAAAAAACAGCTTAGTTATTAAACAACTTGTTTTTACTCAATCAATAGATATGGCAAGTTAAACATTAAGGATTAAGACTACATGACCTGTCATATGCATTAAAAAAAATATTATAAAGAAAATAAGATAAATTTTGAAATTGGGTGTGTTTTACCTACCAGTGGTAGTGATACAAATTACAATCTCTATAATCTGCTTATTAATTGTAATAGTATGATAAAATGGTCGTGTTTATCTGATACAAATTGTCACACAAGAGCATGCTTAAACCCTAGGATCATGATTAAAAGTTCATAACATTAGGACAGACTCCTATAGGGTAATGGTCACTCCATATAAATTTGTTCAGAAAACTCCTTAAGAAGAATGGGATTTTTATATCAGGCTCCTGAAGAATGGTGGATATCGTGTTTACAGTGCTTGTTTTTGTGAAGGAGTCTGTTTTAGGTGGTGATGTATTTTGGTGGGTTTATCTTCATGGGTGTTTTTAGGTGGTTATGGTGTACCGTCTATATGCGGCACCATTTGTATCTTATTTCTTCCATACCTTGCGTCTTGCGGGGATGGCGTTTAATAATATTTGCCGATTCAAAAAAAAAAAAAAAAAAAAAAAAAAAAAAAGAGCAAAGGAGA
>Ga0228710_1011887_pt1 | contig 11031 bp, 6 predicted proteins | sample MedpolnodulmetaG_FD_177995 | JGI IMG/M metagenome (GOLD analysis project Ga0228710, IMG submission 177995) | Root nodule microbial communities from Medicago polymorpha collected in Santa Monica, California, United States - pink nodules | ecosystem: Host-associated > Plants > Roots > Nodule... | reverse complement strand
AATGTATTTAAAGTAAAAAAAATAAAAAAAAAAAAAAAAAAAGTTACTGTTATTCAACATAACAATAAATAAAACAACTTAAACAATGTGATCATCCGACATATTTCTTATTTCTCTTGATGGTTAAGGAGCCGAGTGTTGAGATGAGGAGGCACTTGATTTGTTTTCAGGGTTCAAGGTGGGGAGATATTTGGTCTCGTGGTTTCACACCTTCAATATACAGAAGCAACTCTTTTTTCGGGTGAAGCAATATTGGAGAATCTATGGACTTTTAAGATGATTCTCATGTGCTTTGAGCTAACTTCAGAGCTTCACATAAATTTTACAAAGAGTTGTGTTATAGGGATCAATGTGAGTACTCCCTTCTTGGGGGTATGGGTAAGATGGCCACCATATCTTGAGACCAACCACTTGATTAATCTTTCTATGAAATTAAAATTACGGAAGAGAAAAAGAAATATCTTAATTCTCTTAATGAAAGTGTAACACCATTTTTACAACTTGTCTAAAACAAATTCATTACCGGTCAAAATATAATATTCATTGAATGTTATTTTTTTACAACTTAAATGTTGTAACTTGTATATATTATTCATTGAATAATGTTATTTTTTTAACAACTTAAATACGTTGTAACTTATAAGAACATAAAATAATATATTTTTGTTCTATAGTATAGTTTTGTTTAATATCTTTTTATTTCCATTTCGATTATATTTAAAACTGGGAAACATCAAGTATTACTATTATCATTAGGGCAGTGCTATATACTGCGACAGAATATCCAGCGAAAATTTCACGACATACATTTTCTATGTATTTTAAGTGCAAAAAGTTTTTTTTTTATAGTTTTGATAAAAGTACTGAAAGCTTATTAAGATAAAAAGTAATGGTAATTGACTGTTTGCCACCACCACACCACTTGGGTTTGCCATAGACGTGTCTCCATGTCCCATGCATCTATGTTGTGCTCAGGCTCCCACTAAATCAAAATTAATATTTTCAATTACAAATTTAGTCAATATAAATCAAAATTGGAGGAGTAAAGTTGAACAAGTTATAATTAAAAGCATGCTGTCCAGGTTTTTATGTTACTGTTCCTCATTCGTGAACTTTTCGCGATAAATAATTTCGGGACATAAAGCATTTCCCTTTTACATAACATATCTTTATAATTCTATTTATTTTTGAACGGTCTTCTATATATTGATTTATTAATTTTTATATACAGATGAACGCTATATTATCTATGTCAAAGAGTAATTTTTATCTATCTCTTTATTCATGGAAGATGATTTTTTTGATTTTTTTTAAATCAAAGAATAATTCAACTAGCCTACCAAAATTGTTATTTTCACTAAAAAAAATATTAAAAACATTTCAATCAAACCCGTGCAACGCATGGGTTACATACCTAGTAGTAGATAATTCATATTCATCATCTATGTAAAAAAAATCACGTTCATCATCAAAACAAACGAAATGAGATTAATTTTATATACTATAAAAGATATATAGTTCTATTCCTCCAAAAACATATAGAAAGTTCTAAGAAAGTTTAAAAATATTATGTTGTGAATTAGTTTAAAATAATTGTTTCTATGTTATCATCATGTTGAAATAATAATTATTAAAAATAAACGTTGAATATCAATTTCTTACACGATTTATTTAAAATAAAAATAAGTTAGAATACGTACGTTGAATCCACGAATAACTCTAATATGAGTTACTCCACTTAATAATCATCTATAAACAATGAATTTCACTGATAAATGAGACAAATATATGTCACCGATTAATTTTAAAAAAAATACTCAGAAACAATTTGACATGGATATAATTGAAATACACAACAAATATTAATTAGTTTTGTTGAAGGAACAAATATTTATTAGTAAAGGGTAACAAAATACGAGACAAATATTTATCACGAATAAATATAAAAAAATCACGTAACAAATATTTATCACGGGTACATAAGAATATACGGGAGACATTTTGTCATTGATGCATGAAATGGGACAAAAATTTGTTTGTGATAAATATTAAAAAAAAACACGGAACAAATACTTATCACTAAAAAATATTTTAAAAAACAAGACAAATATTAATAACAGATACATAAAAATCACGGCAAAATAGCAGTAACTGATACATAGAAAATATGGGACAAATATTCATCACTAATATATATATATTTGTCACTAATTGCCCCTAAAAAAATTGTCACTAATTAATATAAACAAATTACCAAGATAAACATTTTTCATTGATACATTAAAAAACAAAAGATAAATATTTATATTTTTGGAAGAAAAAAAACAACAATATTTTTAAAAAGATTCAAGAAAAAAAAAAATCTGACCCGGAATAGTCTCTGACGTAAGGTCTCAATGTCACGTATCCTCTGATCCGGAATAGTCTCTGACTTTTCAGTGAATAATTCGGCAGAGAGGTATTTTAAAATACCTCATGTTTGATTCCGAGTCGAGCCTTCGTCTCTCTTTATTTTCATTTTTTATTTTTTTTATTTCCATCTTTATTTAAATTTCTAATTAACTTTAATTTTATCTTTTTTTAATCTTTATTATTTTATTCTGGTTTTTTTTTTACTTTTAGTATTATTATTTATTTCTTTTTATTATTATTATTATGTATTTATTTTCGTCCAATGATAAGTCCAAAAAGGTCCTGATCCAAAGAAGAAACAGTTTTCACGCGCCTATCTACATGCAATCCAAAGCCAGTTTCACACCTCATCTGCAGGCAAATTCTCAGGAACAGATGCATTCTCCTCTCCCCAAGCCAAGGTAATTGGTTTCTTTTAAAAACCCTAATCCTAATGATATAAAAGAAGCCTGCAATCAACCAAATCAGGGGGCGAAAAAATTCATAACAATAGCTAGAACGCACAAAAATCCCCAATCAATTAACCTGTAAAAAAAAAATGGAAACAAAAAGAAAACCAACAAATAACAAAGCCAATTACAAATCTTCAACACAATCGAACCATAGGTACAAGTCAGTCACAAACAATCCTCAACATCAACAGTCCACGTTTCACAAATCCGGTCATACATCATCAATGACAACAACAGCTCAACACAAATCAAAGCCGTGCCAAACCACATGTCCTAAACCATCACTGTTCAAGCCGAACCAAAACACCAAATCACAGAAGCAGCCGTGGATTCAACGGCCAACTCAAAACCGTAACAACCAAAACCCACAAACTCTAGACGCGAAATCAATCACCAACAATCCCCGATCTCAAACCTAATCTAAAACCCTAACCCTACAACGAATCCTTGCCGAACCACACACAACTGGTCCAGCCGAAGCACCTACAATCCACCAAGCTTCACACAAATTCGAAACAAGACTGAAATCTAGAGAAGAAGGAATGTAATTTTTCTTTTGTATTTATTTTTAAGATCTAGGCCGTTTAGTCTTTTCTCTTGATGTTTTGGAGTAAGGAAATAGAAATAGGAAGGAAGGAGAGATAGGAAACACACAAAAAGCTTCTTTCTACTTCCGGTGCGGCGCCGGAAGAAACAAAGCCCACTCGAGAAGAGAGAGAGTGGAAACGAGAGTGAGAAGAGAGAAAGGATAGGTAAGAGAGAGAAACAGTTTTGTAAAAATGAGGGGAGCCTGAGTGTTAAGCCTATTTATAGGCTGTTGGAATTATGTGTGTGAGGGTGTATGGTTTACCATACACCTACGTGCCCCTGTCCCTAAATTTTAATCTAATGGCCACTGAACAATCCTTTTCTGATCAAATCAAGGCCACGTGATCCTAATCAAGTGGCCCAAACTGTTTCGCCTTAAAGCCCATGCGCCCTGCCTATCTTAAAGGCCCAATTCAACTTTTTTAAATTCTGCACCCCCCACCTTATGATTGGACCCCCTGCATTTCTTTTATTTTCTTTCATGCATTTTATTTTCGTATTTTTTTTATTTTTAGCTTAGGTTTATTATTCCACACTTCATTTATTTATTTATGCACATTTATTTATTTTTCCATTTATTTTATCCCATGGAATTTAGAATGTATATTAGGTTTAATGTAAATTATTCATGCATCTTTAGTCTAGGTTTATCATCATGCATATATATTTTTTTCGTCATTTTTTTTGTAGACTTTAGAATGTATCCTAGGTCAAATGTAAATTATAAATAAAAAGTGTGTGTGTGTGTTTTATTTTTCATGCTTTTGGTGTAGTTTAGGTTAAAGGTTTTTGTGGCGATCCAACATCACCACAAAAACCTACGTTTTATTTTTCTTTCTCCGTTAGTGGCTTTAAAAGTTATGGCGTTATGGCATTATCTTGAATCTGGTTATCTGGATTGAAGATATTGGAACAACGCCATAGCTAAAGACTTTAAAAGTAGGTATTTTGTGGCTACTTTGCTTACTCTAATATGAGTTTTGTTTTAAAAAGTCTCATTGATTTTAAAAGACTTTACAATATTTTAATGACTATTTTAACAGGTCTTGATTGAATACCACAAATTTTTTTTAGATAACCAAAAGTTTTGATTGAACATCACATGATTTTTTTTTTTGGTCTAGTAGCTTAGTGGCTGGAGCTCTCACAATTAAATGTGGAGAAGTGGGGTATCCGGGGTTCGAACCCCAACCCCTGCATTAATTATGCAATGTCCCTACCAAATGAGCTAAGCTCACATGATTTCTTTTTAAGTTACAGAGAACCTTGATTGAATACCGCAATAATTCATAAAAAGTTTTTTAAAATGCTTTAATTGAATACACCCCCTTAAAATGAGGTAAATTTTTGTTTTATCATTGTTCTAGGAGCATTGACTGACAGCCCACCTACGAGTAAGATTACGCTACGCGTCTTTATTTTTCACGTTAAATTTGACCAGAGATACGAAGACTTTACTAAAATCAAAGCTAGATCAGATTTCTTTAACACACTCCTTTTGAAGATATTTCTTATACATACGTAATCCTGCATTTTGTTTGCTGTGATTTCTTACAAACTAAGCAACAAATGGCCACTAGTACGAACGAAACACTCTCAGCTTATGTGAAGGTGTTGCTAGACAAGATTGTTTCTAGTCATGAGTTCATGGACAACTTCCAGACCACTAAGCTTGACCTTTCACTCTTGAAAAAACTCAAGAAAAAACTGCTGAGGATTCTAGATGTACTTCATTATGATTCTGTTGCTGATGTCAATGAATGGTGGTCGGATACGCTGAGGTATGCTCTCTTTGAAGTTGATAGTTTGTTTGACGAAATCAAGACTGAGGCGTTACGCTGCAAAGTAGAAGCTGAGCATCAAATTGCTACTACATCTCAGGTGCATTATCTTTATTCTCCTTTCATAAGGTTTGATAGGGTCAGCAATTCTCAAATGCAGAAATTAATTGGAAGATTAGAATTCTTGAGTTCTATTTATAGAAGAAACAATGATGTAAAGAAACTTAAACATCTTTTATTTTCTAATGATGGAGATGATCAAATAAGAATTATTTCCATTGTGGGAATGGTAGGGATTGGTAAAACAGCCCTTGCTAAACTCCTTTACAATGATCCTCAAGTAAAGGACAAATTTGAGTTAAAACTGTGAGTAGATATGTCAAAATATTTTGAGGATTTTGTTGATTTCAGTGTTTTTGAAACCAACATTAAATCTATCACTACACATGCAATCATCAATCATAACTTGGATGCAGAAGGAAACAATGACGTGAATATCGTGTACCCAAATTTTTTGTTAGTATTGGATGACGTTTTGGATGCAAGATCTGTCAATTGGACATTACTGATGGATATGTTAAACGCTCAGAAAACGGGTAGCACAATCATCATCACAACACGAGATGAAAGAGTTCCAAAATCCATGGAAAGCTTTTTTTATGTCCACTATTTGAGACCTTTGGAAAGCGAAGATTGCTGGTCTATAGTTGCCAGACATGCATTTGGACCATGTAACTACCAAAAACTATCAAATCTTGAAGAAATTGGAAGGAAAATTGCAGAAAAGTGTGATGGATTACCATTAGCTGCAGTAACAGTTGCGAATTTTCTTCGTGACGAATTGTCCCAGGATTACTGGAATAATGTGCTAATGTGTGGCATTTGGGAATTGGTACATTATGTCGTGCAACCTGCGCTACAATCAAGCTACAATTCTCTTTCAGCTCCTTTAAAACAGTGCTTTGAATATTGTTCAATTTTTCCGAAGAAATCCATCTTAGAAAAAAATGTGGTGGTTCAGTTGTGGATTGCAGCAGGGTTGGTAGAATCGTCCGCAGATCAGGAAAAAGTCGGAGAAGAATACTTTGATGAACTTGTGTCAAGATCGTTGATACATCGACGATCTATTGGAAACGAGGAAGCAAACTTTGAAATGCATAGCCTCCTCCATGATTTTGCTACAATGGTTTCATCTTCCTATTGTACCAGGTTGGACGAACAGAACTTACATCAAAGGATACATAATTTATCATACAATAGAGGGCTATATGACTCATTTAATAAATTTGAAGAATTGTATGCAGTAAAAGGTCTACGTACCTTTCTAGCATTACCATTACAAAAACAACTGCCTTTTAGTTTGTTATCGAACAAGGTAGTACATGACTTGCTGCTAACAATGAAACAATTACGCGTGCTGTCTTTGTCAAACTACAGGAGTATCACTGAGGTTCCATACTCTATTGGAACTTTGTTACACCTACGGTACTTAAATCTTTCCCACACTAAGATTGAAAGCTTGCCTTCTGCAACATGCAAGCTTTACAATCTGCAGTTCTTGTTGTTGGCAGGCTGTAGAAGGCTCATTGAATTGCCGGAGGACATTGGGAAATTGGTTAATCTCCGTCACCTTGACGTTAGTGACACTGCATTGAGGGAGATGCCCTTACAAATAGCCAAACTAGAAAATCTCCATACTTTGTCCGACTTTGTTGTCAGCAAGCATAAGGATGGATTGAAGCTTGCGGAGCTGGGAAAATTTCCCCACCTGCATGGAAAGCTTTTCATCTCACAGCTACAAAATGTTCATGACAAATTTGAAGCAGATCAAGCCAAGATGAAGATGAAAGAACGAATAGAAGATTTAGCTTTAGAATGGGATCGTTGTACTAGTTTCCATGATTCACCAATTCAAAGTGTTGTACTTGAACATTTACAACCCTCAACAAATTTGAAAAGTCTCACCATAAAAGGCTACTGTGGAATCAGCTTTCCAAATTGGTTGGGTGATTTTTTATTTAGAAACATGGTGTATTTAAGGATCTCGAATTGTGATGATTGTTTATGGCTTCCACCCCTTGGCCAATTAGGTAATCTGAAAAAACTCATTATTGAAGGGATGCAATCAGTAGAGACAATTGGTACTGAGTTCTATGGAGGAGATGGTTCTCCTTCATTTCAACCATTTCCCTCCTTGGAGACTTTACACTTTGAGAATATGCAAGAGTGGGAGGAATGGAACCTGATTGGAGGTACAGCTAAAGAGTTTCCTAGTGTGAAAACTTTGTCACTACGAAAGTGCCCGAAATTGAGAGTAGGTAACATACTTGACAAATTTCTTTCCTTAACTGAACTTGAGTTAAGAGAATGTCCTCTACTGGTGCAATCAAGGCCATCATCAGATCATGTGTTCAAGCAACCAGTGTTGCCTCTAATTTCTCTTCAACAATTTACTATAGACATCTTTCCATCTCATATGTCTTTCCCAACAGTCAGTCTACCAAAAACCTTGAAGTCTCTCATAATCAGTAATTGTGAGAGTCTAGAGTTCCTTCCTAATGAATACTTGCACCATTACACATCGCTTGAAGAATTGAAAATATCTTATAGCTGTAATTCAATGATATCATTTACCTTGGGCGTTCTCCCTGTCCTCAAGAGTCTGTTTATTGAGGGTTGTAGAAATCTGAAATCGATATTAATTGCAGAAGACAAGTCTCAAAAGAGTCTCTCATTTCTTAGAAGCATCAAAATATGGGATTGTAATGAATTGGAGTCATTTTCCCTAGGTGGATTGCACACTCCAAACCTCATTTATTTTGCAGTTTGGAAATGTCAGAAGCTTTCTTCACTGCCAGAAGCAATGAACACTCTAACTGACCTTGAAGAAATGGAAATCGATGATCTTCCAAATCTTCAATCTTTTGTCATAGATGATTTGCCTATCAGTTTGCGGGAGCTGACCATTGGCTCTGTTGGAGGGATTATGTGGAACACCGAGCCAAATTGGGAGCATCTCACTTGTCTTTCAGTGTTGCGAATTAATGGCAATGAAACGGTGAGCACGCTGATGGAGCCAATGCTACCTGCATCGCTTGTCACACTATGCATCCGTGGTTTTAATGTTGCAAGCATTGATGGGAAGTGGCTTCAAAATCTCACTTCTCTCCAAAACCTTGAGATTGTTAACGCTCTCAAACTTAAGTCATTGCCAAAAAAAGGATTGCCTTCCTCTCTTTCGGTACTAAATATGACTCGCTGCCCATTGCTCAAAGCAAGTTTGGGAAGGAAGCGAGGGAAAGAATGGCGTAAGATTGCTCACATTCCCTCAATAATTATCGATGATGAGTTGATCACATGAGTTTCCTATCTGGGTGAGTCACTGAAATACCAATTTTTCTGTTTCTTTCTTATTATGTTATTATCGGTTAATATTGTAAATTTAAATAGCAACATTAAAATATATGCATTATTACAATGCTAATTCATCTTTTGTTCTTATAGAAATAAATTGTGTCACCCCTGATTGTGCCCAATCCTGCTGTTGTGAGGAGCCAAATTTGCATGCATGAACTGCAACCAAATCCAGTAAATGTTGTACTGATGAGGAACAGATGAAAAGGAGAAACAACAACTGTCTGCAAATATGTTAGGTACTTCATATATATTTGAATGAGTTGGTTTTAATGCATTGACTGTATCAAGATTTTGTAACACTAGTTAAATTCTTCTCTAGTATATTAGCCTAATGAATATCTTTTATGCATCTCTGAGGTTCCTTAAGGTGATTAGCCTTCTGCCCTTCATTCTCATATATGGATCTCAAATAAATTTGTGTCCACCTTTATAATATTGTTAGTTTCTTGTCTATGGTTGTTGTTTCTTACTTGATAAAGCCGTAGATTCATGAACTGCATGTAATTGGGCCGAGTGTTGTCAACTGCGAATCACAAAAAACAGTTGTTTGTTCAATTTTAGCTATGCAACAGTGCTATACTGCTGCTGTAGCCACATTTTTTACAAGATTTTATACTAAATAGCACATGGTGGAGCAGTTGAAGTTAGTTCAAATTCCGCTATGCAATAGCACTATTGTGCCGCAACAGCCGCTATATTAAACAACACTGACTGGACCAAAATCAAACATATGCTTGTGGTGACAAGTGATAACTATTTTAAACTTGATACGAGAGATGACTCCACTACACTTCAAAAAGTTGCATCTTCCTTGAGACTCTCTCTTTATGCTCTCTCCATGGCATCACAAAAAGTAATTTCAAAAACTAGTTTTATAAAGTGTATGTACAGTCTTGTTTTCGCTCATATTTTACACATATGTCCTTAATTCTTAACTATGAAAAGCATCACATCCTTTCTATTATATCAAGTTATTTTTTTCATATGCAAAATTACTTATTCCTTTTATGATCGATGCAGTTGGCCAGCCTTGACATGTAGGTTTTTTTGTTGCTAGTTAGTTAGGCTTTTGTCAAGTTTAGTAATTTAGAATGTAATCTGTTTTATTTGTGTCTAATCCTGTACATGTTAATTCACAGTTTTCTCCACAAATCTTAATGATGTTCAGGGAATATCCAGGCCTTCATGGAGACATCCTCGACAGTAGCCGGGGCACATTCGTCCTTTATTTCACACATGAAGAGAAGGAGCATCCAAACCATGAAAGAGCAGAGAGCCATGCAAGCAAAAGTTTAGTTGAGTATAGCAGCCATCTATCCAGTTCTGTTACACAGACATTGCAGAACCATTTTTTCAATGATTTCAAAAACACATCGAAATTTAAATCCTTTACTTGACATGTAAAGATAGTGAGTTTAATTAATAACAATATATGAGTTTATTAATACAGGTCCATTTTTATTGAAGTTTGGCAAGATAATATGAGTTTAATAACCAGGGGCGTAGCCCTTCATTGGCAAGGGGTCGCCAAGGCTACCCAAAAAATATATTAATCTTTAATTGGTTGGTATAAATTTATATTCGGCTACCCCAAATAATAAACATTGAGCTACCCTAAACAAATTTAGTTGTTGGAAACTAGCATAAACAACTTAAATGGGTATTGAGTTTCTTGCAAATAACCTATTTGTTTACATTGGGAAAGACGTTATTAATCAATTTAGTAAACGGTCAAGTATGGATAAAATTGTTTTCTTGAAATACATTTTACCCAACTTTTTTAAATTGTCAATTTTTATCCTTTGTTGTTGCTTTAATTTACATTTCATATAAGTAAAAATTATTGTCATTTTTTTAATGTATTGATTAATTTTCGGATTAAATTTGTTTTTAGTCTTTAAAACACTTTCGATTTTTGAGTTATGTTTCTAAGATTTTGTTTGATTTTAATCTTTTGTTAGAGATTAAATACAAGAATAAAAACACTTTTTTTTATGTAAAATTTTAAAAAATCGAGACAAAAATTGAATAAATTTTTTTGTAAGGATTAAACCTAAAAAAATATAATCTATAGGACTAAAAACATTGTTATCCTTAAATTTAATATATTCGTTTCAAAAATATTTTATTGTTCCTTTATATTTGTCTCTTGCATAAATTTTATGCTAGCTTCGCCGCTGTTAATAACAAATTCTTTTCTTCTCTATTTCTCCTTGATCTCTATTCTTCTAATATATTTAAACTACTTTGCTTTATTTCATAACAATTTTCATTATGTTTAGTTTTTTGTATATATCCATTCTCATTTTCAATTACTTTTTTTTTTTTAAGAAGATTTTCAATTATTTTATGGCTACTATTATTTCTTATTTGGCTATAGG
>Ga0228710_1011883_pt1 | contig 11034 bp, 6 predicted proteins | sample MedpolnodulmetaG_FD_177995 | JGI IMG/M metagenome (GOLD analysis project Ga0228710, IMG submission 177995) | Root nodule microbial communities from Medicago polymorpha collected in Santa Monica, California, United States - pink nodules | ecosystem: Host-associated > Plants > Roots > Nodule... | reverse complement strand
CTTGCCATTTCTTGTAAAGTTCTATTCTTTCTCTCTACAACCCGATTTTGTTGTGGAGTTCTAGGAGAAGAGAATTCATGGATGATTCCATGTTTTTCACAAAAAGATTCAAATGGCTCATTTTCAAATTCTCCACCATGATCACTTCTAACTTTTAAAATTTTTATTTCTTTTTCAGATTGGATTGGAGTGCAGAAGCTACTGAATACATCATATGCACAATCCTTACTTCTTAGGAATTTTACCCAAGTCCACCTGTTGTAGTCATCAACTATGACTAGTCCATATTACTTCCATATAAGGATTCAATGGTAACTGGTCCAAACAAATCAATATGAAGTAATTCTAAAGGTCTGGAGGTGGAAACAATGTCTTTTGATTTAAAAGATGTTTTAACCATCTTCCCTTTTTGGCATGCACCACAGAGTGCATCTGAATGATAATCAATATCAGGTAGGCCCTTAACAAGTTGTGACTTACTAAGCTTAGTGATCAACCTCCAGTTAGCATATCCCAGCCTTTTGTGTCATACCCATTTCTTATCATTTACTGATAGAAGGCAAACTACCTTCTGATCAACTAGTTCAGAGAAGTTAATTTTATAGACATTGTCCATCCTATTTCCTTTAAAAATGATGGAGTTATCATCTTTGTTGACTAGTGTGCAGCTGGTCTTATTAAACAACACATCATAACCATTGTCACAAAATTGACTGATACTCAAAAGGTTAAGTTTAAGACCATCTACCAGCCACACATTATAAATTGAGATAGAGGCGTTACCAATAGTTCTCGTACCAATGATCTTTCCAGATTGGTTGCCTCCAAACTTCACATTTCCACCTTCCTTCATTGTGAGGGTGAGGAACATAGATTTCTCTCCTGTCATGTGCCTTGAGCATCCACTGTCCAGGTACCATGACTTGTGCTTTTCTTTTGCCCTTAGGCATATCTGCAGCATTGACAATTTTAGATTTAGGTACTCATTGCTTCTTGGGTCCTTTGGGGTTAGTACTTGAAGGTTTACTCTTCACTTCTTGTACTTTGTGCTTTGAGCTTGAGTGCTTCTGGTTAATTGATACCTCAGGTTTAACACCATTTAGTTTTGGTTTCCAAGAAGCAACAACTGTTTTGTTCTTCTGAGCCTTTGACTTCAAGACATCAGACTCCGTTTTAAGCAGACTCTGAGGAACAGATTCTGCTTTCTTCAAAATCTTGATCTTTGAAGTTCCAGGTTCAGAGTTTATCATTTCCTTAGACTTAGAGTTCTTTGGCTTTGAAGTGATCTTAGCCTTAGAGCTGGAAGCTTCAGGTTCTGATTGTCAGCACCTTCAGGTACAAAGAAGGTTTTCAATCCTCCCTTGATGCATTCACAACATATCTTAAGACTAATTTCCTTAGATTTACCATCTGAAAATCCAATCCCTTTGCCATTGTTCTTTTAAATGTTGTAAATCATAGAAGCTACCTTGCTTCTGTCAATACCAAAAATAATGAAATCTTCAAGAGCAATAGATTTAACCTTCTTAGCAGGTTCATGCTCATTCAGACCTATCTCATGAACTTTGAGAGAGCTGACAAGATATTCAACACTTAAAGTGTTTAAATCTTAAGCTTCCTCAATAGCAGTCACCTTTGGTCTCCATATCAACTTAGCTAAGCTCACGAGGACAATCTTCTTCTTTTCTTTGGATAAATCATACAATTTCGAAACCATACAAATACAATTATATTTGTTATTAAAAAAAATACAATTATATTTTGTTATTGACCGAGTGAAACAAATATTCTCTTCGTAGGTTTAGAATTTAGATCGACGGTACATAATGGAAATGTAGTGTTAAATATATTTTTGATATCTATTAATCTATTAATATATTGATTTTTTGTTTTAATCTCATTAAAAAAATTCTTTGACTTTTAATCTCTAATAAAAAAATTATTTTTACTTTTGGTCTCTCATTTTAATTTAACTCGTATGTAAAATTTATATTTTATTATAAGAATCTCTCTAAAAAAATTATAATTTTTTAACAAAACATGAATTAAATATAAATTTTTATATTTTTTGCGGTTAAAAATTTATACTTAATTCATGTTTTGTTACTAAAATTATTATTCTTTTGGGAGAGATTTTTGGAATATTCTACACATTTCTTCAAAATTTCATTAAAAAATACAAAAGCTACACATGAGTTGACTTAAAACTAGGGACCAAAAGTGGTGATTGAAAAATTTTAGAGAGGCTAAAAAAAAATTGTTATATTTATATGGACAAAAAACATATTTAACCTTAAAATGTAATAGAACAAAATAAAACAAAAAATCCATTCTATTGTTTGTGTATCATGGAACCGAATGAAACTCACATTCCGTTGTTTGAAAAGTTGACGAAATGGAATAAATTATAAAAAAAAAATTATGCCATTTTTACCTTATGTAAAAAACATTACTTCGTCTTAAGTTATAGTCACTTTGGAAAAAAATTGTCCAACATTATAAATTGTTTTACAATATCAATGAAACATTAATGTTATTTTTCTATTATACCCTTGCTTATTTATTAATTTCTCTTTCTTCAATTTTTTAATTTATCTTTGCCTTATTATTTATTAAAGACAATTATTCATTAATTTTTGAATAAAGGATTAGAAGATATTATTGAAAGTAATGAAATTAAAAATAGAGATAAAAGAGCAATTATTCAATTAATAAATATCAGTCCCTTCCATACCTAGGTAGAACAAACAATAAGAGGAAAGAGTGGCATGAAATAATATGGATTCCATCATATTCTATGTCATTTCATTCTTCTTTTACAAATGCAAACAATGAAATGTAACTTCCTACCACTTTCATTCGACAATAGTCTTAATATAGCAGTAGTTTACAAAAACCACATATATTAAAAAAAATTGTTTGAATAGTAATTTTGTCTGAAAAGTATGTAGCTAGTACTAAATTGTCGTTTATGTATAAATGCATTTAATGTTTATTTTTTTATATTCCAAGACAATTGATATTATTAATTAGAGGTATAGCTGGAAAAGAGTAATTAATGTATTTAGAAATTTGAAGATAGTCTTATATTTAGGGACAATCACTTTTTGGTAAATGATCTTATAATTAGAAATGGAGGGAGCACAGTTAATGTCACAATTATAAAAATGAAAAAAATTGTACTCCGTCCCTCCCAAAATAAATGATTATTTGTTCATTTCACAGTTGTTCATTTCACACTATAATACCCATACTAAACGTATCTAGAAAGTTTAGCATGTGCATTATCTTTAGTACTGGATACACTAAAATTTACAACATAAATTCTTCGAATGAATATTTTATACAACAACACGCGTTCGTACAATCAACAATACAGTATAACTCGTCCAAAACATAGAAAATACATCCTTAAAGTCTATAACATCCTGCAGCGGGTACGAACGAGCACTTGTTGATTATCCATCCGGCTACAAGGTTGCTAAATCCTGCTAAACCAACCTGCTGATCTGAAACAAATAAGGATTGGGATGAGACATAATGTCTCAGTGAGTTCTACCTAATCCTAGGCTATATGTAACCGCGGGGAAACCTAGGGTTACCACGTGTCTACAATACAACCTGACGGTTGATTATACGTGTGTGGGCTTGCTTGCCTAGACGGTCGTGCATACTAGAATCCGTCGTAGGGTTCTTCTTGACTAAGCTTACAGGTCTCGTTATACATCATACGTGTCATGGCGGTCAAGGGAACCTAAGACCGCTACGTCAAGATACATTAAACGTATCAAGACCTAAACATAACTTATTCATGACACGGTCCTAAACCGGACAATCGAGGAATCCTAAGATTGTCATCGGTATAACTTCATTGCTTGCTCTACTTGCATAAGCTTGTACAAGTCCAATAACCTAATATAACCATAATCATAACGCAATCATATTCATAATCATATTCATTCATTATGTTAGGGGTTAGCGTTGAACAAACAATATTATCTGAGTTCATTTTACGGAATGCATCGGGTGGAGTAACCCTGAGTACAATCCCATACATGACCGATGAAAACCTAGCTAAGGTACATCGGACTCCCTCAGTGTCGTGTGGGCCCCCCTTGCGGAGCTTATCCCGTCCCCATAACGTGAACCTCTTGAGATCCCAACCTTGCATGGATCACAAGAGACACGACACCTACAAGTTACTTATTGACATAGTCATACGTTAGTCATATACATACATGTGAGAGCATAACTTATACTTTCTTGAAAGATTACCACGGGTCCGTAACCTACCCGATTATTGGTAATTGCATACATAGTTGCTCATATAAAACTTAACCTAACATGACTAGGTTACAGGCTAACATTCTTGTTCTCGACTACCTAAGTCGAGGCTCTATGATTCCCTATTCTTAGGATGAACTTCTACCCGAACATATTACATATCATATTACTCCTACGTACCATTTGTTATCAAACAATGTTAATGATTTGCCATGTCTTTCTTTTGTTTAAAACCTTGTTTATAAATTTACTTTAGACACTTAGAATTGAGGGGTTCATAATTCAATAAAAGATTGCAAGAAACGGGCCTCGAACGGCATTTCTGGACCACGAGGAAATTCTCAAAAATGTTGTGCTGAGGCTATACGCTTAAGCGAACGCGTAAGGGAACAGAGCTATCTTCTCAACGTTTTGTATGCTTAAGCAAATGCGTAAGCGAATAGAGTTGTCCTCTCGACGTTTTGTACGCTTAAGCGAACAGTGCATGCTTAAGCGAGCATTCATCAGTCCAGAAGTGCAGAAATCGTATTTTTGGTATAAAAACCTCAATTCCAAGCATCCTAAGGTACCCATTACATCCAGAAACACATATAAACAGTATAGATCCGTTGCATGGCAATAATTAACAACATTTGATCATGAATGGTACAAAGGGGTTCTCTAACCTAATTTCTTGATTAACATAACATGAATTTCTCACATGGATAATCACACAAAACCAAGGTAGGAAAGCTAACTAAGAACTCGCCTTAACAATCATCAAGTTAACACTAATTCAAGCCTTGATTCCAAGCATGCAATCTAAACCCTAGCTTCATGATCTTGATGCATCTTTAGTTCTTAGCTCACCAAACCAAACCCCAAAGCTTCAATCCACACTTATAGTTGTTTCTTGCTTGTTAAATTGCTAGCATTCATGCTTGGATCATCAGTTATATAAACTTGGAGGGATTGATGGGTTAGGGAGGGAGAATTGGGGCGACATGTAGAGAGAAGGAGGAGAGGATTCTTGTTCTTTGGTAGCTTAGAGAGAGAAAGCCTTGCACATAGTGAATAATTTTGGCTCCAACACACTTATATACTCCCTCGGTGCAAATACCAAAATGCCCTTCGTCTTAAAGATGTTTACACCGACACTGATGATTAACTCGTGTTCAACTGGCACTGCGTCGTAAAACATTCCTCACCGTAGTGAGTCTCATGAACATTGCTCTCTGGCGCACCTTCGACTGATATAATTCCGATGCTGTCGAGCGGGATATTACACTCTACCCCCCTTAAAAGAAATTTCTTCCTCGAAATTTAGAGACTCCTCATTATTTACGGCGACTCATACTTAACGTCTTTGATTTAAGTTCTACGGCATCCGGTTACACAAGATCAAAAGAGTTCAAAGTATGCATTTCTCACCGAACATGTTTATTTAAAACTTTCTTAGGTGCCGTTCATTGTTATGTGACGTCCGTATGATCCTTGTATTTTCCGTAAAAATTAAGTCCCGAAATGTGCTTTGTATGCTTAGATGATAAGGGTTTTCTTTAGTTTATAAGAATTGAGCAACAAGCTTTGGGTGGCATAATCATAGTATCAGAACAAGCTAACAAAGAATTAAGATGGCCAACTTGCCCTGATGTTCGCCAATGGCGAAATATCTCTGGACTGGCTCCATGAGAATTTCGCTATTAGCGAAGTGTTTTTGATGCAGCCACCTGAGTTCGCTATGAGCGAAATGTTACTGGAAGTTGCTGGAAATTTCACTGATGGCCTAAAACTCGCCATTAGTGAAATTTCGTCAGTACAGAAAATACAAATTTTCAAATTTAAAACATTAGAATCTTAACCCCAAGCATACAAATACACCATAGCATTCCAAGAGCATAAAAACTTGGTGGGGAAGAGAATGCATGGCACCACATACATCCTTCAAATAACAATTTTTCATAACCAAAAGGGAAAATTAGGATAGACACATAACAACTAACGTTCATCAATTATTCCAAAACTAAAGCATAGTTCCCAAAGAAGAGAGTTCTAACTAAAAGACTCGTATACTTCGACTGGAAGAAGCGAAATCCAACACGCCAATATATCCAACAATTGTTAACCAGTCCTTCTGATCCACACGCTTGCGAGTTTGCCGACTCAGACTACTCATATTGGAAACTCTTAGCAAACACTTGTACGTCTCGTACGATCCTTCGACGAACCTTATCGCTTATCTTATTAAACCTCAACTTCCATAGAGTATTACATACTCCCAAATGTCGTATCTTGTTAGGTAATAACGATACTTGTTCTAGCATTTTGCTTCAAAAGATTTCTAAACATTGGTACACGGGTCCTTGGAACGAATGGGTGTATAACATCTTAAAAGAACATTGTGAAACCGAGCCTATAGCGGTACTGTAGAACCACAGGACGAGTCACTATATTTTGAAAAGGTTTTACAACTCGCCCCAAGCTCGCCAATGACGAGCGGGTTCTGAAGCCTGCACATTTTAAGTGAGATTACTCGCTTACAACGTGTGTCATCGGTTTCAGAAATGTAGAAAAATCATGTTTTTAAGATAAATTTCGTTTCCAAGTCCCCTAATACATATTTTAACTTTAGGAATTATAAAAATCATGGTTTGACATTATTATAGCAAGTATCGTTATCACTTGACAAGCATGGCACAAGATGTATGAATCTCCTCACGTAAAACTTGATACACGTGCCTACCTTCCTGGCAACATTCTTAACTTCAAGGTGGATTCTCTTAGTCTCTTCTTTAATCGAATATCGGTTAACATTCTTGACGACTCAATGTTACCCTGAGTTGCAAAGGAAAACCTTCTGGACCTTGTGTGCGTTTCCCTTGTCCAACATACATTCCTTTCTTAACTAGCTGACAACTCTTACATGTATTTGGCGTCGCCAACCCTGCAATCTGATTACCACACTGAAGGTGTCTTCAGTCTCTCTTTACTCACTTACGAGAGGACATATTCATCATATTCTTTCCACGTTGCTCATCAACTAATCGAGTTTGCTACCTTGAATTTAATGCTTCAAACTCCTCGTGGACTTTATTAAAAATTTTACCGGTCAAAATTCGGTTGCACTACTCTGATTCCTCACTCGACTTTAGCCATAGACGTTAACCCGTCGAGACGAGTGAAACTTCACATCCTTCTTACTACGTGGTTACCAATTCCATGAATCATCCTTACGAATTCCCACGGTAGACTCATCATGTACTCGTACATTCCTTCCTTGAACATCCAAAAATGCATCTTTGTATTCTCGCATGCTATGCTTTGCTTAATCATACCAATGCTTACTCGTTGATTTCCCTCTTAAGGAAAACTTCATAATACTAGCACATGGGTCATTGGCGTTGATGATTACTCATCCTATAGTGAACCTGGGTCCTAGACGTTATCATAAAATCACGGAACGAGTTGGCAATACAGTTGTGCCGTCAAACCTCGCTCCAAGTGAGTTCAGCCCACCTTACGCGAGTTATGATGAACCATGACCTGCAGAATTCCTATTTAGCTTGAGAATGCCAATTCCAATCCCCCATATGCATGTATCCATTTTCAAACATCATAAACATTATAATCCATCATCACAACGAGCCTTAGCAAGTTAATCAAGCAAAACATAGATTCGAGGAATAATTATCACTTCACAAAATCCGGAAATCCTGGAATCTCACATGACTTTTCACCACTTTACTTTTTGCCTCATGTCTTTACATCCGCAACGTCCATTCCATACAACAAAACCTCCAAAACTCTTGGTCCAAACTCCTTCTTATCTCTTAACACATTAACTTCTAATGTTACCTTGAACCGGATAGATTCCCTTAATGATCGTCCATGCATTTTTCTTTGGAAATCTTAGGACGTAATGTGCATTCGATGCTTGTTATCATAAATGATCTTTACTGCGTAAAAGACTGCGAAGACGACCCCCAATAGCCATTACGGACCCTAGGGACGAATCGACAGCTTTTGGGGAAAAGCTGAAAATTTCGCCCAAGGTTGGCTATTAGCGAAATGTTGCTGGAGAAACTTCGCTAATGGCAAAATTTTGGCTATTAGCGAGTTTCTTCAGCCCAGTTTTCCAGAAAATGTAGTTTTCATAAAAATCTTGTTTTTCAAGTAACCCAATGCACATTAGTCATCCCTAACATCATAAAAACAATTCATAACATTTGCATGGCAAGTATTAACATCAATCGATACCATTCATGGTACACCGGAACTAATGTCTTAAGCGCCCTAACGCTTAACATAAAACTTCAACTTCTCCCATTACGAATAGCTCAATATGGTTCTCTGCCGACTCATTCAACCTTCCAAATGTTAGAACCTTGCCCACTCTGGGCATTCAAGTCTTTGACTTCATACACATACCACTATCCCTGAGAGCTTACCGATTTCTTTAACGTATGCCGACTTCTCCATTTCGAATCTCTCCCTATCCGGTACCCTGAACTGACGTTCCAGAATACAATTCCTTTCTATATCATAATCCCGTTCCAACAACGACGCTTACCGAAGCTCCAGGTCAAACATAGATATTTCCAAACTCTTCATTTTTGTGTCTGCGAAAAATCATTAACAACTCACCCAACGTTGTCGGGGAACTCCATCTTACTCTTAACATTTGCATTGTGTTCCCAGAGGAATCAAACTTCGACTGCTTAAATCATCGGCCACCTTCTTGCACGATTAGATTCTTACCATTACTTGCTCTGCGTCGTTACTATCTAGTTCATCTCCAACGCTTACTTCGTTCCTCCTGGGTCCTATTCAACTCTCAGGCATCCGTCTTAATCGTCGAGTGTTAAATTAAGTTAATCAGGCTCAACTAAAACCAACAATTAGAACATTTACCTGGAACCCAACGGTCCCACTACCTTAGTTGAAACTTAATGACCCCTGGCACGATCTGAATCGACCTGCTCCGATACCAAATATAATACCCATACTAAACGTATCTAGAAAGTTTAGCATGTGCATTATCTTTAGTACTGGATACACTAAAATTTACAACATAAATTCTTCGAATGAATATTTTATACAACAACACGCGTTCGTACAATCAACAATACAGTATAACTCGTCCAAAACATAGAAAATACATCCTTAAAGTCTATAACATCCTGCAGCGGGTACGAACGAGCACTTGTTGATTATCCATCCGGCTACAAGGTTGCTAAATCCTGCTAAACCAACCTGCTGATCTGAAACAAATAAGGATTGGGATGAGACATAATGTCTCAGTGAGTTCTACCTAATCCTAGGCTATATGTAACCGCGGGGAAACCTAGGGTTACCACGTGTCTACAATACAACCTGACGGTTGATTATACGTGTGTGGGCTTGCTTGCCTAGACGGTCGTGCATACTAGAATCCGTCGTAGGGTTCTTCTTGACTAAGCTTACAGGTCTCGTTATACATCATACGTGTCATGGCGGTCAAGGGAACCTAAGACCGCTACGTCAAGATACATTAAACGTATCAAGACCTAAACATAACTTATTCATGACACGGTCCTAAACCGGACAATCGAGGAATCCTAAGATTGTCATCGGTATAACTTCATTGCTTGCTCTACTTGCATAAGCTTGTACAAGTCCAATAACCTAATATAACCATAATCATAACGCAATCATATTCATAATCATATTCATTCATTATGTTAGGGGTTAGCGTTGAACAAACAATATTATCTGAGTTCATTTTACGGAATGCATCGGGTGGAGTAACCCTGAGTACAATCCCATACATGACCGATGAAAACCTAGCTAAGGTACATCGGACTCCCTCAGTGTCGTGTGGGCCCCCCTTGCGGAGCTTATCCCGTCCCCATAACGTGAACCTCTTGAGATCCCAACCTTGCATGGATCACAAGAGACACGACACCTACAAGTTACTTATTGACATAGTCATACGTTAGTCATATACATACATGTGAGAGCATAACTTATACTTTCTTGAAAGATTACCACGGGTCCGTAACCTACCCGATTATTGGTAATTGCATACATAGTTGCTCATATAAAACTTAACCTAACATGACTAGGTTACAGGCTAACATTCTTGTTCTCGACTACCTAAGTCGAGGCTCTATGATTCCCTATTCTTAGGATGAACTTCTACCCGAACATATTACATATCATATTACTCCTACGTACCATTTGTTATCAAACAATGTTAATGATTTGCCATGTCTTTCTTTTGTTTAAAACCTTGTTTATAAATTTACTTTAGACACTTAGAATTGAGGGGTTCATAATTCAATAAAAGATTGCAAGAAACGGGCCTCGAACGGCATTTCTGGACCACGAGGAAATTCTCAAAAATGTTGTGCTGAGGCTATACGCTTAAGCGAACGCGTAAGGGAACAGAGCTATCTTCTCAACGTTTTGTATGCTTAAGCAAATGCGTAAGCGAATAGAGTTGTCCTCTCGACGTTTTGTACGCTTAAGCGAACAGTGCATGCTTAAGCGAGCATTCATCAGTCCAGAAGTGCAGAAATCGTATTTTTGGTATAAAAACCTCAATTCCAAGCATCCTAAGGTACCCATTACATCCAGAAACACATATAAACAGTATAGATCCGTTGCATGGCAATAATTAACAACATTTGATCATGAATGGTACAAAGGGGTTCTCTAACCTAATTTCTTGATTAACATAACATGAATTTCTCACATGGATAATCACACAAAACCAAGGTAGGAAAGCTA
>Ga0228710_1011882_pt1 | contig 11035 bp, 4 predicted proteins | sample MedpolnodulmetaG_FD_177995 | JGI IMG/M metagenome (GOLD analysis project Ga0228710, IMG submission 177995) | Root nodule microbial communities from Medicago polymorpha collected in Santa Monica, California, United States - pink nodules | ecosystem: Host-associated > Plants > Roots > Nodule... | reverse complement strand
CAGATTCCACACTTCGAGGTAACAATCGAATCACTGATTCATGTATTAATTCGTAATGATCCAAGGAAAGAAAATCGAAATTTTATCCGCTGCTTTATTCTGAAAACGATTCGATTTTCCTTCATAAGTAACTATAACTACCCCCAACCAATCATAACTAACTGTAACTATAGTTAGTTTATCAATCAAGTCCAATCTAACGTACAAAATACGGTTGGCTTGTATAGCAAGTAACAGTGTTAAGGCTTAGTATCTAATAGATTCAATACTCAATTTGTTTCTATATCAATTTTTGGATTCAATTTGGTCCCCTTGAGAGCTTACTTAGTCGTGAAATCATTAGTTATCAGCCACATAGTTAATTTTGACGGTGCTCATGACCAAATGACCTTGTCAATGTAATGTTTGTAAAATAAAAGAGCAATTCATATGAAATAATGCATGGGGTGTCACGTTGAAACCTAAAATAAATTTGAGGGAAACCAAATTGACATGTATACTTAATCTTGTATGGAACTATTTCTTTACGTTGATTTTAATGATATCATTCACGTACAACTATTATGACTATTTTATTCGAAGATTCATATTTAAAGGTATATCAAACTATGAAATTCAATACTAGTGTTTTAGAGAATGAATCGATACAGCTTTTTGAATTTAAAGAGAGTTGATAGAATAGAAGATATGTTTTTCAATAGACTACTATGATTGATGATATGCAAGATGTGAATATGTATGATTTTAATATGTGATCCTTAATTTTTTTAATTAATCAAAATTTTGTTTGGTCTAAAAAAGTACTTACATGAGTTTGAACAAAGCCAAAATCCATAAAACAAGTGGACCATTCATATTGTGGATTCTAGCAAGAAATACAAAATGCAAAACATTATGACCAGATAAGCCATTGTCTTAAAACTTACTAAAAGTCAATCGTAGTACATAAGGTCGCATCAAATCAAATAATTGGAAATCAGTAGATAAAATTTTAAAACACAAAGAATAAACCAGTAGAAAACAAAAGACCTTTATAACTAGTAACTACTAATAATCATCATTTAGTCAAAAAAAACTACTAATAATCATGATGATGATGATGATAACAATAAAATCATATATAAAAGAAACAAGGCATTTCTCTTTTCTTTTCTTTTCTTTGTTTCCTTTTTTCATATCGCAAATTAAAAGCAAAAGAACCTAAAAATGGCCACACATCACGTGAGATCACGTGCAGATTCTTATCTTACATAAAATCTATGAACCAAAACCCACACATTATTCGACAAGTGTCCACTTCGAACCTCTAGTACATGTCTTCTAGAGCTTTAGACCAGTACAACCTTGGTCCTTGGTCAGCATCCAATAGTTATAAACCCACACCCACGCGCCTAACGCAAGCTTAAACACCACGCGCTACTGAGAAAGTGCTATCTCCAATTGATGAGCCAAGTAAGAAGGAGCACTCAAATGAGGAAGATGCCCCTCCGTGTCCAGCCACTGCACCGTACTCTTACCGCCAAGATGCTCCTTCATGTACGTCGCCACCGTTGCCGGAACCGACATGTCTCTCGCCGTTTGCATAATACAACAAGGTACCTTAACCAGTCCTAGAATCCCTCTCAGATCACTGTTGAAAACCGTTCTTGAAACAAAGAGAGATATATCTGGTCTCATGTTAAAGAGCGTTCTAGAAAATTCTCGAACCGCTGTTGGAACATCGGCACCGACAGCCAGTGGAGCAAAACCGTTCACCCATGCTTCGTAGTTTGCTTCCATTGCTGAAAAAACTTGCTCAATTTCTCCTTGCTCGAATCCTCCGTGGTAATTTTCTCCGTCGTTCAAGAATCTGAATAAATAACCATGATACAATTTTAGCTATATGCGTCAGACAGACGAATCGAAACGACAAGAGCTGAATAACTAATAAATTAGTTATTAGTGTGATGAATGTTGTGTTACCTTGGGGAGGCACCGATGAGGATGAGTTTGGAGAAGAGCTCAGGGCGGCGAATGGAAGCTAGCATTCCGATCATGGCGGAGATGGAGTGGCCGACGTAAGCACAGCGAGTGACATGGAGGGAATCAAGGATGTTGAGGAGGTCATCAACGTAAGCGTCAAGAGTTGTGTAGCGGCGGTAATCAAAGTAATCGGGGTTGACACTGCCGGCGCAAACGAGGTCATAAAGAATGACTTTGTAGCTGCGGGTGAAGTAAGGGAGCACGCGTTGCCATGCTGATTGGTCGGTGCCGAAGCCGTGAGCGAAGACGATGTATTTGTCGCCGGAGCCTTCTACACGGACATTGAGTGCGTCGAGGATGGAAGTACTGCCCATGGTTTGAAGGTCAAAGGTGTGGCAGTGGATAAAAACGATTGTTTATGTTTTGGATTTGGATATAAGAGATGTGTGTTTTGGCGTTTGGCTTTTGGGAATTTAGGATATGAACCAAAGTGAATATGAATACTAGCCTAATCTGTTTTTTCTATCTCGCTAAGTTTTTCCTTTATTTGAGTGGTATTTATAAGAAAAAAATGTTCTTTTAGACACTCGTTAAACCACTCTAGATCACGTGGGAGAAAAATAGATGTAATACATGTAATATTTTGACAATATAATTATAAGAAAGAGATAGAAAGAAAATAATATGATGAATGAGTGTGATAAAATTGAGTTAAAATCATTTGAATTTCTCAAAAAAACAATGAAAATGCTCGTTTAAGAAAGCGAAAAAAAAAGACATTAACGAGTTTGATTGGTCAATCAAATATGAGTTTATTAATCATGGAAAACACTAAACTCCTCACAAGGGGAACCCTTTATTTCTTTGAGAAATGAAAAAGATTTTGATGCTAAAAATTTAGGAGTATCCAACTAACATTGTTGTGTTTATAATTGTCTAAGATTAGTATCAGCATCAGTCATTTACACACAATATATAACCCTAAAAATGGGATTTAAATTAGGGAAAACATTTGTGTATTGTTAAGATTAAGGTTGTGACCGTACAAATATATCTCTTAGATTGGATGCATTGTAACCACATGGCACGCACATCTCAGACAATCGGTCTTGATTGAATGATCCAAATTTTAAAGTTGTTTTTTTATCTTATTAAAAGCTAAAATTTTGATTTGGAAATACGGATCAATTCATCTTGATAGAGCAGCCAAAATACATGTGTGTATAACTACATGCAATCATAAGGTTGTGACTACACACAACTTGAACCCCTGAAAATGTATCATATCAACCACACACTTTACTTGTTGTGTCTAGACTAACTGTAAGTCATCTTAATAAGTTAAACAAAAAATTATTGTTGGTGTTCATTCATTTTAATTTTTGCATTTCTTTCAAATTGAATCCAGATGCATCCGAACTAGAAATCCATACCTCAGGCCAAACAATTAAGGGATTTCATATTCATGTGGCCCGGAATATCAATTGTCATTTGATTAATTTAATATCAAATTATGAAAAATGTAAATTTAAATTGTTTTATTTGATAGAATGTAAATTTAAATTGTTATTTCATAATTTAATATATCAAATATGAATTCAACCTAATTGATTGAACGATCGTTGATGTCTACGGATGTGTCACCAGGGAGGGAATGATGTATGTTGTAGCATGTGTGGGCTTAAGCCTACGCAAAGTTTTTAGAATTGTTTTTAGTAGTGCTATAACTAATCAATACTTGGCATTTTGACCACATGACCTACATTTATCACAAATTCTTTCTCTCTTGGTCCACATCTATCATCATTTGGCAAGCAGATTGTATCCGGTGACCCGAAAGTGTAGTGGAATCACAACCACACATTTTCCACGACTTGATTTGGTCAAAAATCATTAAGTAGCCCTTGAATGGTGGAGATGTACACTCGATTTCATCCGGTGAAAAATTCTCTCGTGAGAATCTCCATCCCATCATATGTATCACAAATCCTTTCTTGATAGCATGAATATGTAGAATCCAATGTATAATTATAAATGAGTGATGTGAACACATGCGACCAATTTAAGTATTAAAAAATAAATTTCTTCAGTGTGGATGCTCTCAGAACACTTGTTAAGAAGCTCAAAGAAAAAAAAAATCTTTTGAGATTTGATAGTTCAACACATTGGATCTTTAAAAAACAATTTTATTTTACATTAAACTTATAAATTATTTCTTTAACGCACTTGTTAGCAAGACTTTATGAATATTATCAAGAATTAAATGTGAAATCGAATTAGAGATGACTGGTTAAATGATTGTTTAATTATACAAATTTTCATATATGATACGTGGTTAAATGATTATTTAATTATACAAATTTTCATATATGATACGTCCACTGTTCAAAATTTCTGGATCCGACGACACGGGTCTCAAATGTGTGAATGGAGATAGTCGGCTCACACTATGGAGCGTGATTGTTGGAGCACTAGTACACAAACAAAAGGTGACGCTGATGATGACGAATAAGGAATGACAGTAGATGATAATTAATTCAACATGTATGGTTGTACATTCATCCAAGTTCAAGGCACTGGAAAAATACGAGTACACATGTGTACCATTGCTAGTTAGCTTCAATTTTCACCAGTACATCATAATCCAATTGTCAAGGCAACAATTGCTATCATTTGCTGTAGTTTGGTGTAGACGTGACAGAGTTAGAATCTTTGCATGAATTGCTGTTGGACTAAAAATAGAAAGATGTAATGTAATAACATAGTGGAATCTGATTCATTGGAAGTAGCCTTCAAATATAAACCTCTTTCTCCTTCATTTACCTTAGCTTTAAAAAATTAAATTAAATATATGCAGCATGGTCCATTTCTATATTGTTTCCACAGAATACAAAATTCACACACAAAACAGGAAAATCAAAACGAATATGGAATTGACAAAGTCTGCACTTTTTTTTTGTCTATTCGTAAAATTTCATTGTCTCTCTCTGACAAAGATGTAGCAAGCTGCTTTCACCATCTCTAGTGTCTAGCAATATGCTTTTACTCGAAGCCACTAGTTAAATGCATATATATAAAGAACTTCACTTATCTTCAATGCTAATTTATGAAAATTTATTATATGCATGCATCACATGATGCTTTCCTTTTCTTCTTCTATTTTTTATTTATTAATAAAGATGCTTTCCTTTTATTCGATAAACATATATATTGATACTAAATCCTAATGTGAAAGTTGATTGTCAAAACAAGTTCCTAATGTGAAAGTTACGTATACCACAACAATTAACTTTTTATTTTTTGAAGAATAAATATAATTAACTTATTATTTCTTCAAAATTCAACAAACAAAAAAAAAAACTTTATATCCATTAAAAACAATTTATTATATGCAGTTTTCTTTTTTAGGAAGCACAAGTTTTTTTTAAGCTCTACCTTTGACGCAAAAGAGTATACAAAGTCCCAATTATATATCAAGTTTGATCAAGTAATAATAATTAAATTAAAATAGATAACGAGATATTGGACCACAGAACAGGATTCAGATTAGTGGATATAAATATACTTCCGACCAGGTGGATAAACTAATTGACTTTAGGAAGAAAAATCTCTATGGGTCTAATTTTATATATGGAACTTTAGAAGGTCACATAGTTACCTAATTTCGACCGTCTGATAAAAATTACATAGCTTGAATTTAAACTCTAAAAAGTTAACTTTATAGTACATATGATTCGAAATGCAATTCATTAATTTGATATTCATTTGTTGTATCAATTATCAATTAACAATGATTTATATATGCGAGAGAAGCTAATATTAGGAATGAAATATCTATGTAAAACAATTCACAATGAGCTTGATTTTCATCAATTAAAATCACAAATTCGAGCTTTATGAATAGAAAATATTCTTCCAATTCAACTTGGATTATTTGAGATTCAATGTAGCTCCCAAGTGTGCAATTGATATGCGGTGATAAAAATTAATTTTAAATGAGTTGATTATTAAAAATTTATTTTGGCTAAAAGTTGGTTGAATTTAATTAAAGTGATTTATGTTTAAAATATATTTATATAAAAATCGGTTGAGTAATAAGTTCAAGTTGAAAATTATATTATAAAGCAAAAGTTTTAAATTAGATTATAATTAATTCTAACAATATAGTTATCCCTGTTCAAGAAGATCCAAACATGTTGAAATCAATTTTATCTCATTTAAAAGTAAAACTAAACATACACAAACTATTGATGTGTAACCTCCAAAATAAAAACTAATGAAATAGATAGTATAATAATGTTTTTATTAACAAAAAAAGGGCAAGCTGTCAAGGACCTCAAGGTTCTACATAAAGCCAATAATTTTGCACCATAGATCATCAATGAAATCAAAGATAAGAGAATGCAAACAAGGCTCATCCAAAAAGAAGTAGATAAGTTTTGAATATTGGGGCCCTTGCTCAAACTGGCATATTCATATTGTGACCCCAACGATAAGGAGAGACAATGTAGGTATTCCAAAGTTCTATATATGGTGTTGGCACAAAGAAGTGACCTAGTAGTTGGGACAAACTTTCTTCCATGTTTAATTGTTCTGCTGACTCATTACTCTCTCATATGTTTTCTTTTTGCCTTTTCTAAACCTTGACTTTTTTTCGCTATCTTTAAAAAGATAATGCTTTGTGTTTAGCCATCTTCTATCTATTATTCTTGACTAAATGGAAAGTTTAGAATGAGAGAGACGTGTAACTAACTAATCCTCATTAATTAAATGCAAAAACAAATTATCCACTATGAAGTATTCTTGGGTACGTGGACAAAGAATTAAACACTACCTGAAACTTAGAAACGATGAAAACATCTCACAAATGCAAAAATCTTAACTCTATTACATGTTGCACTTCGTTGAATATATGTGATGGACAGAGCTCTATAAAACTGTTGCTCTTTATTTGTCACTAAAGTTGCTTTTCTCTTAAAAAAAAAAAAAAACTATACCCTAGAGTTTAAGTGAGGTAAATATTTAGTATTTTTTGCTTCCACTATAGCGATTTAAATGAATTTTTTGTGATATGAAACAAATTTTTTACTTTGTTGATGATTCTAACAAATTTATACCTGAGAAGTATATGTGAAGATGGAAAAAGAAGCTCTCACTGTTTTCCTTGTGTGATTTATTCTCAGCACCGCAAGTGCAACTAAATGATGGTGGGTTTGGGTACATGAAGCTTGACAAAAAGAAGGTGCTACCTGCCTTTGCGTGGAATTTCCGTTCAACTATGGGATAAAGATTCTAATTTAATGCAAAAGAGGAGCGTGCAGCAACTTTAAAAGAAGGGTCTTGCTAACGCTAACGAGTTTCCGAAGACACTTGTTAAGAATCTAAAATTTAAAAATTAATCATTAAAAAAATTAAACATTACAAATTCTGGTGCATAGGATACACGAATTTTCATAAAAACTTATTACTAAAGGCCCTTAAAAAGTATCTTGTGATATTTGTTAGCATTTCTCTTAAAATAATTATTACTCCATCCGTTCCATAATAACTGAACCATTTATAAAAAAAAAGTGTCCCAAAATAACTGAGTCATTTCACTTTTCAATACAATATTAATTACTTTTTCCCTTTGTAACTTTAATTAATATTAATTACAATATTAATTATTTTTTTCCCAATTCAATAATTCCACTTTGTAATTATGATAGTGGAGAATCCACCAATGCTTAACAAAAGCACTTAAAACCATTTTTCTCTCTCCTTCATTTATACATTTTTCTTAATATGTGTGAAATGAGTCAATAGCTCAGTTAATTCGGGACGGATGAAGTAATTTTTTTAAAGGAATATTTTTTTAAGGAACTAAAATGAAATTATGTACCAAAAAAAGACTCTCAACATAAGGAGTGCACAAGAACATAAAATCAGAAAACCAAAAGTATGATACAAAAGTATGAAAAATAGCAAAACAAAACCAAAAGGCAATAAGAAGGTTATCCCAAAAACAATATAGGGTTAACCCGCCAATGGTTAGTATCAAAATTTAAATCTGATTTACTTGCTTTCATCCACCAAAGAGAGTACCTTAACTCTTTTAGAAGAGTTTAGCCGTTGTCTTATCCTTTTGCCAAAAGCAATAAAAATTCCTCTCTTTGTAAATAACTCAAACAGAGGCCAGCCAAACAATATGTATAGAGGACCTTATTCTTCTAGAAAAACCACACAACAAACTAAAATGCAAAACATAATACAACTAAAGGGGATTCATGGGAGAAGACTTATTAGTTCTTTTATGAAAAAAATTAATATATTAGTTAATTTGAAGAGATATTTCACAATGAATACTCTCATTCTTATTAATAACAAATAAACCTATACTGCCAATAAAGAGGATAAAAAAAAATAAAAAAGAGGACTCGATTCTTTTTGGTATAGCATATTTTCAATATTTATAAATCATCTTTGAGCAATTTTACTCGTATATCTATCTATATTATTCAAGGGGATACACAAAAATCAAATTCTAAGAGTAGTCGCAAAGCATCTAAGTGGTTGAGTAATTAATCAATTATTAGAAATTGTAGAAGAAGCCTTTAACTTCATATGTAATCTAAGATTAAACCAGGAGTTTCACCAAATTATAACAAGAGTACTTTTAGGACTGCCTGACTTACCAAAAACAACTTGATTACGTTGTTTTCAAATAACCCATTGTTTATCTTGGTTTTTGATAAACAACCACTGGTTTAAAAATAGTTATTTGCAAGATCAACAAGTAAATATTTGGAACATATTGTGTTTGTTATTTTCCAGAAAATGATGAATGTTCTTGATATTTATGATGCAGAGTATGAATATAACTGTCGAATCCAACGGTGGTTGAACCCGTCGAAGTTATCTTCAAAGGAATAAAGTAAATTGCTTGGAAAGAACAAGTAAATTGCAATGGAATTTAAAGAAATAAACATAAATTGCATTGATCGAATGTAAATTGGTACACATGTTCATACATTGTGACTTATTACTCGTTTCTCTTTGATTGCAGATAGTTTGAATGTAAGTTTCTTGTATGATTGAATTGTGACCCGTTTTTTCTATGAAAAACTACTATTTATACTAAGTAAACTACCTACAGAGAAAGGTTCGAACATAACTGCTAATAACTACTATAGGCATATTTGAATTTCAAATAATTTCCTTCGATAGTAACCGCTACTTGGCTCCTTTATCTAGAATCAATTTCTCTTCGACTCTTGTTTGCTTGTCGAACCCTCACCATAAAAACAACAAATCTCCTTTAAGTCCATAAATTCGATCAAACTGGTGAGTCGAACTTATTAACTCTCTTCAAAACCTAAGTCAAACTTCATTGACTGCATTTATTATAGTCTGTCGAAAATACATGCTAACACCCATAAACTATCCATATCCAATAAAAACATTCCTTCACTTTTTTCCCATGAAAAATCAAACCTATAAACTGAATAAGATGTCTAAAACTGATGTTTGGAAAGCAACAATAGTTGCTCGAGGTTGTTATTGTATATTTATTAATTGTCTATTTTTTAAGTTTAAAGTAGATAGATATAAAAACAAGTAAATTATGAAATAGCTATGATCTTTTTTAATAAAATAAGCTTCATTTAAAATTTGAAATAACGAGAGTACAATAAAATTACTATGAATTAAGACATTTGTCATTCATATTTTAAAATCCAAATACATGTTATCAGTATAAAAAAAAGATTCAAAAATCATACTCACAAGTATATTAACAAACCAAACTCTTAATCCTAACAACCAAACTAAATTGTTTCACAAATGATCAATGATCAAGATTAATGAAAGATCTACGATCTTTAATTGCATTCATCTTAAAGAGAAAAAATGTCGGCAGTGTTCACTCATTTTAGCTATATGTAATTTTTAAAATAACCAATTCAATTAATCAAATGTCATCTCACTATTTCATATGCATTGTGGTCGCTGTAAATGCATGGAGTATATGCAAGATAAAAAAGGGATGAGAAAGTGCTTCTATCGTATTATTACACATGAGAATTATTTGATGGGATTTTAGAGTTTAGACTCATTAAATCCACTTAATATACAAGTCAATTAACATATTTTATCTTTTATTCATTCTGTACATATGCCTAGTTTTGCTCTTTTTCTTCTTCAGATATCCACACAACAATAATTACATAAAATTGTACCATGTTAACTTTCCTTTTTAATGCACGCGTGTAAGCACTAAGTAGTAAGTTCCCACTTATTTGTGGTCATAGAGCTCTCTACGTTAAGAATAAAATTAGGATGTGACCTTTGTATCACATATTTTCATGACTTTGATATACATGATGTTCTTTAAAGTTCATGTCAATTCTCGCTAAGGCTTCATCCCTCAATCGAGAGAGTACATCACTAGAATTTGCTGCGCAAGCTCCACCAATTAAATATATATGTGCATGCTCTTTTCCCCCTTTCTTTTTAGCAAAAGTTATCATCCAATCCACACAAACGTTACGTTTTTCCTTGCTGCAATCATCAATTCACCACACAGCTATTCTGAGTAAAATATCATTTAAATTACTTCCACTATCATTCAATAATCATCACATTCATTTCGCGTATATTAATAAAAGGTGAGACCTAGCATGCCTTTGAAAATTGGTGAATAATTTATCCAAACCAATAAAAACCAGCCACGTGTCATCCATTATAAAAATAACTTCTTCTTTTTTTTGAAAAAACATTTATTATTTTATTTTACAATTTTAGCATGTATTTTATTATTTATATATTCACCCCATTTTAAATTAATGATATTTTACGATTTAAACCATAAAAAATCTGGTTAGGACAGATTTGTTACGACATGCATTCATTCCAATTAAGAATGGCTTTACAAAATCATTAAAAATAAAAAATATCACCCCTAGGATTCGAACCAAGGCACACACACTCTTGATTAAATAACTTAACCATTTGACCAATACATCTTGATGAAACAAATTGAAATGCAAAATATATGATATTAGTGAGCAATTTTTTTTTTTTTGCAGCGTCTTAT
>Ga0228710_1011880_pt1 | contig 11035 bp, 9 predicted proteins | sample MedpolnodulmetaG_FD_177995 | JGI IMG/M metagenome (GOLD analysis project Ga0228710, IMG submission 177995) | Root nodule microbial communities from Medicago polymorpha collected in Santa Monica, California, United States - pink nodules | ecosystem: Host-associated > Plants > Roots > Nodule... | reverse complement strand
TACACTCTTCATGATTGCCCTAGCGCAATGGCTATATGGAGTTACTTCCGTCCTAGATATCCTAAAATAAATTACATATAAGATTGTCAGATTTGGTTTAAACACCATGTTACTAGTGAGACATACACATTTTTCATTATAACCTGTTTTGAGATTTGGCGAAATAGAAACAAAGATATATTTCAAAATATGAAGAAAGATACTTAGGCTTCAACTAATAATATATTATCTTATCATTCTTCCATGGTTCATGTACTCATCCCACTAACAAGCGACGTGTGATTTGTCAGGTTCGCTGGAATCCCCCTGAAGGCTATATTAAAGTGAATGTGGATGGCTCTTCTTTTGGTAATCCTAGTAATGCAGGTTTTGAGGGCCTCTTGAAAAAGGATAGGGGGATTTGGATTCACGGTTTTTATGGATCTTGTGCCAGAGCTTCAAATTTATTAGCTAAACTTTCGGATAATTGGAGAGTCCTTCAGTTGGCTTAGGATATCGGTTATCGATATATTATCAAGAAATCTAACTTCCGCTAAGCTTTGAATATGGTTGTTGATACCAAGAAGAATGATTTTCATCCACACCCAAATTTATTTTCCCTTATTCGGAAGCTCTTTTTATTGGGTAGTTTCCTTTATTCATTCATTGAGATAAAGTAACAAATGTGTTGATTGGTTGACTAAATTTGATTATATTAATGTCCACTCTTTGAAGATGTGGACTTTTCATACTTCTCACTTTGATATATTTGAAAGAAATTATGCATCCTTTTTTTATATGAGTGTTGTTTTAAAATTGTTAAGACAACTATCTTAAAGAAAAAGATGCATAATTTCTTGCAAATAACTTAATTTTTCCTATGGAATAAGATATTGCTAATCTATTTAGTATATAGTCGACTATGGATAAATTTGACTCCATATCATCCAAGATCAACTTTTCTAAATAATTATTATGATTTTTTTACCGATTAAGTTTAATATAATATACATTTTAAAAAGTATTTTATTTTATTTACACAGGCCACGTCTAAAACTTACTCTAGCTCCACCACTTGTTGGACCAAACTTGAATTAAGTAACGACCTCATTCAACTCCATCCACATACACAAGTCTTGGTTGACTTTCAAGATTCAAAATATCCAATCGATATTAAAGATACGGCCAAGATAACATGTAATGTGATGTGATGCAAGCTCTGCAACTTGAAGTATGAATACATTCATGTATGGATCCTAAGACTTTATTAGCTTGCAAGTGGTGCTTCTTGCACTCTACATTAATGCTTCTATCTGCTTATTTTGGTGAATTTATTATTCTGTCGAGAAAGGAGCATATGATTCAAGTGGGATAAATCATAAAAGCAAAAGCTTAATTTATCTTTTTGGTCATTTATCGTTTTAGAATGGTCTCTCATGTTACATATGTTTAGAGAATATGATTCTTTTTTTTAATTAATCTCGTAATTGTTTATGTCATAAAATTTGACATTAATTATCTAGTATGATAAAAATTATGACGTAGTTTGATCCACTTAGTCCTTGTATAGTGGAATAAAACTTAATTGTTGGTGTTGTAACTTCGTAAAGGTGTAAATTTTATCGTAATTTACAAAATATTCTTCTAAATGGAAAATGACCAACTATTTATGGTCTCTTGTCTTTGTTTCATTTTTCATTCTTAAAGGTCTCTCTCATATTACAAAATTTTGACATGTATATAGATCAAAGATTTGATGTTAGTCGCTTGTACAATAATTTCAAGAAGAAAAGAAACATTCTAAAAAACTTGAAAGAGTTGAAGTGGGAGGTTCATGGTGCACCGAGGTTGATAAGTATATGGTCTGACTGATGGGAATGAAAGAGATTTAAAGTCGGTGATGATGATTTTAAATATGAGATGTAAAAGAATTCGTGTTCGATTTTTAGGTGAAACAATCATCGATCAGACTATACTTATTTTTACAATCGAACTCTAAATTACCATAATCCTTACAATTTGAGTTGGATTTAACTTAATCCTATAAAGACGTCTTTTTAAGATGGGTATCAACCCTACTTATACACACTTCTTCAGATTTTATCTCATACAATATATGGCTCTTTAACCCTAAACCCAAGACGGAACATCTAAAACATGATTTAGTTAAACCAACAATAGTAACCTCATAATAGACAACTTAATATATTTTAAATAAATTTTTGTATCATCTTAAAATTTGGGTTAAACTCAATTAAACCCTAAAAAGTTAGTTTTTAAAATGGAACTCCATCTACTTATAAACTTATAGTCCAACTTATACTATTAACGGTAACCATCTTTTGTTTTTGAAAAGGGTTACCATCATTAATAATTCGTAACCTCCTTCAAACAATTAATTTCAAAATATGAAACTAACGAATTAAAGTTTCATTTATCATCCATCTAATCTTTTCGATATTTCATATTTTTTTTTATAATAAATTAATATTTTAATCATAATTCATCAAAAAGAATTTTATCTCCTTAGGGTATCATACTTTTTTAACCCATTTGCATGGGTTTGAAGATGTTGGTTTGATACCTTGAAGTTTGTTATTTCTTAAGATCTCGTATTTAATTCTTCCGATGTCAATTTAGATGAGCTAATTTGTAGTATTGTACTTTTTTTCTTTGAGATGTGTCTAATATAAACCTCTCAAAAATGGTTCAAAGAATAGACATTTAACATTTTTAGTAAAAACTTAATAACAAAAATAATAATTTATTAAAACTTACCAAAAATAGAATAATCTACCATTAGACCAAATCTAAATTATACAGTTATTTTTTCATTTAAAAATTAAATTATTATAACCATGGTCTCCAGTCAAAGGAGAGTTACATAGCAATAATTTAATTATCAATCAATTAATTTAATCTCTAAGGTTTGTATATATCTTTTTCTGTTGCATAATAAAATAAAAAATTTTGACATTTGCCAACCAAGAAAAAAAACAAAAACCAAACCAAACCAACTAAGATACAGACAATAACATGCAACAAAATTTCAACCTTAATTTGTCTCAAACATGACACCAACCACTTCTTCCATGTTCCTGTCTCTTCCAACTCTTTGCATGTTTCTTTCTCAATTTTCACCTTAATTCCCTCACAAATATTATTCCATCCATTTTTTCTTCTCCAAAATATTGTCTTCCAAGAAACATGGGTGGCTGTTGCAGCCACGATGTAGCTCTTAGAGGAGGAGGCAGAGTGGAAACCGAGGTGAATGATGGAGAATATGAATATGATGATAGTGAAGATAATAATATTAATAATAATGATGCTGTCACGTATCAAAACGATGGAGCTATGGTTAGATTAAGAGGTTTTTCTAAGCTTGTTTCAATGTATACACAACAGGGTATGAAAGGTGTTAACCAAGATTCAATGACTGTTTGGGAGGTAATTATAATTAAGATTATCTTAATCTTATTGTTTTCATTTTTTATTTTGTTTATGATTTGCTTATTTCCATTAATTTTGATGAATTTTTGTTTTTGGTTGGTTTTCTTGATTTTTCAATCAATTCTTGTGGGTTGCTAGTTTTCTTTGATCATGGATTTTTGTTCCATTTTAATTTGATTAATCATCAACTTTTGATGAATTTCAAGGATAATATTGTTGTTGGAACATTGCTTTTTTGCTTTAATAACAATAATTATCAATTATCAATTCGTGCAATTATAAATTAATTTGCCAATAATGTAATTGTCAAGATTTGCAAATAAATCAAATTCAACCATTGATAATACAAATTTGTCTCTTACCTTTAGGAATTACTGATAAAATTCTTCATTAAAAGCCTTCTCTTGGCATGGTAGATTTCCTTACCTGTATGGTTCTAGCAATAATGATAGAATTAGGTGATTTTATCTGATGGACTTTATTATTAGATTATGGTGATGCTTGTTAATTGATGAAATGTAATATGTGGCTATGATTAATGTTGAATAAGCTTTACATTATCAGGACTATTGTGGAGAAGAAGGCATGGTCTTCTGCGGCGTGTTTGACGGTCATGGTCCTCTAGGCCACAAAGTTTCGCAATTTATTCGCGACAATCTACCCTCGAAACTATCTGCAGCTATCAAAATGGCACAACAGAAGGCCAACAAATACTATGATGCTAATGATGCAGATACCGACAATTTTGATGATGTCCAACACAATAATAACCGCATCAACAACATATCCCTTGCTTCATGGGAAGGATGTTTTCTGAAATCCTTTGACGAAATGGATGATCATCTTGCTCGGGAAGTTAACACTGATAGCTATTGCAGTGGTTGCACAGCTGTAGCTTTAATTAAACAGGTATGTAACCGTGTAACTAGATAATATTCGCAATTGCATAAGGTAAGAAATCACGGTCGCATCACATTTTCAATATCGAAGAGAATCATAGTCAAATGTATGCAGTCACAGAGACATCAAAAACATCTTTTCATAACTAAACTAATCGCTTTTACCCTATAAATTGCAGGGTGACCAGTTGATAGTTGGAAATTTGGGCGATTCTCGTGCAGTTCTTTGCACAAGGGATAGAGATCAACTTATTGCTGTTCAACTTACCGTTGACTTGAAACCGGATATTCCAAGTAAGTATTGGTATATCGATATTGACATCAGTTCTCAAGTATTATACAAGCCTATCAAATCTAATTGTAATTTTATCAATGTTTTTCAGGTGAAGCTTCGAGAATCTTTAGCTGTGAAGGAAGGGTTTTCGCTGCAGACGAAGAACCGGATGTGTACAGAATATGGATGCCTGATGATGACTGTCCTGGATTAGCTATGTCAAGAGCCTTTGGAGACTTTTGTCTAAAAGATTATGGCCTCATTGCATCTCCAGATGTGTTTTATAGAAAAATTACCAAGCAAGATGAATTTGTTGTTTTGGCAACTGATGGGGTAAGCATTATCAGAATCTCAACTTTCAACCCTAGATATTTAATTCTAAGGTTGAAGTTAAATTATATTTACTTATCGAAATTGTATCTTTGAACTCTTATCCTTTCTTTCTTTGGATACACAATTGTTATGTTAGCTTTGAGATTTTGAACCGTGCATGGATCGGATCTCTTTCTAAAAACACCTTCGGTGTCTGTTAGCTCACAAAACCGGTGTCATTTTTTTAACAGATATGGGATGTGCTGACAAACAATGAAGTAATAAACATAGTTGCTTCAGCGCCAAGAAAGTCAATAGCAGCGAAGGTGTTAGTAAAGCGCGCTGTTAAAGCCTGGATGTATAAGTATCCTGGATCGAAAATAGACGATTGTGCAGCCGTATGCTTGTTTCTTGATGATCAACCTATTTTATCACATTCTCAATCAAGTTTCAAGCACTCTAAAAGTCGACATCGTCGCAGTAAGCACTCTAAATCCCATCGAAATGAAGACAATGAAACTGTTGCTGGAAAAGTTGGAATGGAACTGGATGAAGAATGGAAAGCTCTTGAAGGGTTAGCTAGGGCAAATTCAATATCAAAACTTCCAAGGCTTGCTAAAAATATGAGTAAAAGACAATCATCTAAGCACCTTAATGGAAGTTGAAGGCATTGTGATAAGCTCTAATAAGTGGTCATGTTTTTGAACCTAAAATGTTGTATATTTAGGTGCAAAAAAATGAGGTTGAAGAATTTAGAACTTATTGGGGTTGACTTAAAACATGGAGTGAAAAATTTGAATTTAATGATGAGGTATATTCAAAAACTCATCTAGTTTTTCACTCAAAAATTTAGGGGATACCAAAAATTTGCTTATACCTCAAAAGATGTAATGGCTATGCCTTCTTATCAGACATTAAGGGACCATCATTAACTAATTATTTACCATTATCAATGTTATCAATAGCAATATTTATGACTTATCTGCTATATAGAATGATGGTTTATTTGGAAAGTGAGTTTTAATGTAAGCTGAAGTAGCTGTAATTTGGTTCCAAATTCTCTGTGTTAGATTTAACAATTTATTTATTTTGTAGTAATCATTTTGCAAAACAGTCCTAGGTTTAAGAGTGTCGTGGCTCGTGGCCCATACGACACGTGTCAGACGGCAAATGAACTAGAAATTTTTTTAACTTCAATACCCCTCTAACACTCCTGAAACACAACTACAGAAAATTGCACATCTAGTCACACATTGTGATAATCATTAATCTTTGATTAAAAATTTTGGATAAAAAAGCACACTTTTTTGTGTGGTGAATCAACTTTTTTTCCTTAAATCAGAATCATATTTTATGCTAATATGTAATAGACATAATAAAGAAGCTACAATTTATGCATAAGAAATATGTGCTTACAGAGTTCTTGCACCTTGATGTGTTACAAGCTATTTTAACTCATTTTATAAACTACTAGTAAATTAAACTAATGCTACCAAGTGCCTTGCAAACAAAGGAAAGAAGAAGAAAAAAGATGAACACTGTAACTTGATGCAAGTGTTGTTGTCTAATCTTCATGGTCCCAGATATCTTCTACACTCTTCAATGGCCCTTCACTCTTGTTCACAAAGAGGTCTTCACCATCCAAGACTCTCCTCTGCATGCATAAATAACCAATGAAAGTGGTCGAATTTCATTCAACCGAATGATGAGTTCTAATTAGTATTTTTCTATAGAGTGAAATTGCAAATCGGTCCTCAAAATGGTAAACATGACTCAAAATAGTCATGTAAGCAAGCTTTTATCATTAGGAATCATGATGTGACACGCTTAACGTTGATCCCACATAAATGTCATCACATTGCGAATTGAAGTGTCTATGAAGTTTAGGTTTCTTACGGACTGATTTGCCAATAATTATTGACAAATTTTTCCCTAAGAAGACCTGAATTTCATAGGCACTAGTGGGATGACGTTAATGTGAGATCAACATGCAATGTAGCATATCCAGTTAACGTGCCACGTCATAGCTCCAATAGTAGAAGTCAACGGATGGACCATTTTGGATGAGATTAACAATTTTAAAGATCTATTTATCAATTCAGAACTATTTTGACCGATGCTTGGACCAATTTGCCTATTCACTCTTTCTACAAGACTAATGTGTTCTAATTATCATGCATACACAATTGCTATTACTGTGACCTACCTGATCTGGTATTTTGCTAAGTTTGTTGAAGTCATTATCTGGAAGTTCCCAATTGAAGACAACCACATTTTCTTTGATCCTATTTGGGTTGGTTGATTTGGGAATGACACTTGTCCCTCTCTGGATGGCCCACTTCACCAACACCTGCCCTGGACTCTTGTTCAGCTTCTTGGCTATCCTATCAACCGTTTGATCATGGATGAGATCTCTCCCACCATCTTGTGATCCAAGTGGTGAATAGGCCTAGATAGCAGCATTTTCACAATTCCAATCAATAACCTCAATCACAAAACCATATAAACAAATGAAGAAAATCAAATTAGGAGTGTAGTAATCAGGTTTTAAACAAAAGTTTGTGTACGCGATCTGAGCCACATAACACGGCAGCAATTGAAGTCACAACAATTTCATTTGACCGCAATTCTTTGCAGTAGTACCAAAGATCACGACACAAGAGTTGCCGTGACCTTTATTTAAAACCTTCATGTAAATTACCGTGACATGGATGCCATTCTTCGTGCAAGCCTCGAGCATCTTATCGTTTCTCCACCCAGGATGCATCTCCATCTATCAGAAAACACCATATACACAAACCATTGGAGTTGTTGTTTTTTCTAATTAATACATAAATTAGTGTAACTTAGAAACTACTTAAGCTTAACTACTTTCATATGCAGCTATAACTGTTTGATTAAGTTGTTTATCCGAGCAAGAGCATAGAACTTAAGACATTAAATGAATCTTTGTAGAATAAATATAATTTTACCTGGCATACAGAAGGCATAACCTGAGCAATATTGACTAGCTTGTCAAGTTTAGTAAGAGTGAAGTTGCATATTCCAATGTCTCTAACAAGATTTTCCTTGACAAGCTTCTCCATTTCTCTCCAAACTCCTTCCATGTCAAACTCCGACACTTCTCCTGCTTTAGGAGGCCTGCTTGCCCCATCTTTCAACATAAATGGCCAGTGAATCTGCATCACATTCATCATGAATGAAACAGGTAGAAAAAAGAAAGATATAGATTTTAAGAATAATAGAAAGGTTGTTAATTATTTACCAAGTAAAGATCAAGGTAGTCAAGTTGGAGTTCTTGAAGGGTATTGTTGAGGGCAGGTCTTACTCTTTCAGGGGTCAAGTCAGTGCACCTAGCATAGCAGCCATAAAATTTCACACCAACAAATTCAATTGAATCATAAAGACCTAAAGAGTTTAAGTATTAAGATCTATCTGTTATGTAATTACATTATTACCATATCTTGGAGGTGATAAATAGATCCTTCCTTTCCACTCCTGCTTGCATGGCAGATTGAAGTGCATGTCCAACCTATTTAGTAGGACAAAAAAGAAGTGTTATATAAATAAATTAATCAATTGTTTCTATGCATTAATTAGAGAGCAGTTCACTCTCATATATACTTTGATCAATCCTTCCTAAAATCTAGGTCAACAATCATCACCTATCTTTGTTTTTTTTACCATGATATTGGTACGAAGTTTCTATTGCTAAGTGACAAAATCTCTGTTGGAGAATATGTGGGACACACAATGTTAGCAGGAGAATATGTGGGACACACAAGGTTGGTTCTCCACTCCCAGCCTAATTTTTTCGGTACAGATGAGCCAACAATCGAACTCCTGACCACCACATGCTAAGGGGTCAAGTCCATTACCACTTAGACATAGGGCCCCTTACTCCTTAGGATGTGGTGGTCAGGAGTTCGATAATCTTGTATTAACGCATTAAACCACTTGGATCATTCTATTGTCGATAATCTTGTATTAACGTATTAAACCACTTCGATCGTTCTATTGTTGGTTCATCATCTATCTCTTTATATGAAACTAATCACTTTAATATACTATAATTTTGCATTAACGTATTAATTCAAATTTTTTTTAAATTTATATCTAGAATCAACAAATTAAAATTTATAAGAAACATAAAGGATATGATGTATACCTCTTCTTGAACTCCATATTGAGCAGCAGTGTCAATGTGTCTATATCCAGCCTACAGACAAAATTCAAAATTTTCATTTTACAAAAACTATTAAGATTCATCATGAATAATATAATGATCTAAAAAATTATCACAATATGCTATAGTATTAGTTACCTCAACAATGGCTGTGAAGACAGAATTGACGGCCTGTGAACCAGATTTCCATGTACCTAATCCAATAGCAGGTATGCTATGTCCACTCAACAGATCAAATGACTTTGTCTTTGGTTCATGTGGCTTAACTGTTTGTGCCATCTTTAATAAATTCAATGCTTTCTAAGATATTGTTGATTTGTTTCATATGATATTGAAATGATATAATTATAACCAAAGACTCTTTGTGGAATAAGCGGACATGTAGGAAGGAGTTCATTGAGTAACAAAACATGATACCTATTTGCATGCTAGATAGTAGACACGTTCCTTTCTATTTTGGTCTACGTGTTCTCTTCCTAACTCCTTTCTTCTCTTCATCTCACACATCACTTTTTTCTCTACTTTATAATATGACTTTCCACATGTCAATTTCATTATACTCCCTCCCAAACCAAACTTGCCTCTATGTTTATTTGAACAAAGTCTTGTTTGGATAAAAGTTCAATTGCTTCTTGTCCTGTAACTATTCTATCTATTCAAGGGCTGCCCAGTACCATCATAATTTTAGGGGCATCAAAAAATATATTTTTACTATATATGTATGTATGTATACTCCCATAAAAAAATGTAAAATGCTAGTTGCTGATAAAATTACAGGGGCACTACAAAATCAAAACTAATAAATAATGTGAATAAATGAAATATAAAATAAAATCAGTGAACTATATATACCAAAAATATTAATTACATCCATAATTTTAGTAGCTAAACCGATGAGTCATGAGTGAAAAGCAAGTGAATAATTTAATTGAGGCACTAAAATTAAAATAATGATATGGAGTGTTATGAATAATAAAGAGTCATATTTTTTGCTTTTGCATATTAAAAGTCATAATATTTTACTTAGTTTATGAGTTTCTTTTCTTTCTAATTCTTATTCTTATTCTCTATGACTAATATCTTCATCTCAATTTGTAAACAAAAACAACTCCATCTCATTTATGCAACTATTAACACAAGAACAATCAATTGCCAAAAGAATAAAAGAATAACTGTCCTATACCATTGATCATAACTTCATAAGATAGGAGTAGGTGTCAATTGCAATTGTCAAACAATTTATTTATTATTTAATAGTCAAACGAATTTTCACTTTTGAGGAATCAACATTGAATAATGAAATGTTGTGATGATATAAACATTGAATTATGATCCATGTATGTTGTTTTGATAAACATGTTGTCTTTATTTAATTAAACTAGTCGAGTGAAGTCTAGACTCTAGAACATGGATCCTAGCTTAGAGCTAATTGGTTCACATTTCAAAGATTCATACTTATGTTCTTCTTGCACAATGTCAAATGACATGTTTAATAGTCTTTCCATTCATTTTTTTTAATCTTATCATTTTTTGTGGATTTTTTTTATAACGGCATCATTCTCTTGATTTGTCCAAGGCATCTAAATTTAAAGGGCCGGTCCTGTATCTATTCTATAAAAAAGAAAGTATTTTTTTAGGAAAAAGTAAATATTTTATTGTATAAGTTATAATCTATTTTCATAAGTTATCTTGAAATGTTTATGAAAATAAGTTTTAAACAACTTTCCTTAAAAAAAAAAAAAGTTTTAAACAACTTGTGAAATCTCATAAGGTATTTTTATAAACTCTTCAATGCAATCTTGCATGTAGAAAAATCATCTTAAACTCAACACTAGTGCAAAATTGACATAAGAATTATGTGTATTATACCTATTTTATTAAAAAAAAGGTGTGAAATATAAATAAGGTGGCAGTTTTGTAAATATATTGTAAATT
>Ga0228710_1011875_pt1 | contig 11039 bp, 9 predicted proteins | sample MedpolnodulmetaG_FD_177995 | JGI IMG/M metagenome (GOLD analysis project Ga0228710, IMG submission 177995) | Root nodule microbial communities from Medicago polymorpha collected in Santa Monica, California, United States - pink nodules | ecosystem: Host-associated > Plants > Roots > Nodule... | reverse complement strand
AACAAACAATTTATACCCAAACACTTAACTTGATAAATATTGCGAAAACACTTATGAAATACGCAACTCCCTGCGGATACGATCTTATTATACTTACGTGTAAATAGTTTTATGACATGTAAAAATCTTACATCAATCATCACACACAAAAGGGATATTGTACTCTTTTTCCTTCACTAGATTATTTTTTTCTCATTAGGTTTTTCTCTAGTAAGGTTTTAATGAGGCACATCCTCGATGGACATCCAAGCGGGAGTGTTATGAATATATTTAGTGGATGTCCATATAGCAAACAGGTTAATGGATCATACTACTAGACAATTGGACTTATTCCATAAGCGACTCTATTTTCCTATAAATAAAGCTCATTTGTAACATTATGAAGCACACTGGACAATAATATTAGTTCTCTCTATTCTCTTTTTCTCTCCTTCTCTCTATTATTGTTTCTATTTATTTAGTTTTATAACATTTAAATATTAATGTATAAATTTTATTAAGTATTAAGAATACCCTTTTATAGGTTTGTTGAACCGTTGCTAAAAACAAGTATTATTAATACTCTTATACTCCCTCCGTCCCCAATTGTGTTTTGGGCATTTCACACATATTAAGAAATGCAATTAATATTGTGTGGAAAAAAGATATTATGAGTTGTTTTTAAAAAATTGTCCTTAATAAATAATATGAAAAAGATAAATGAAGGAATTGAAAGAAGATAGAGTAATAAATAGTTAAGGTTATAATAGGAAAAGTAACATTTTGTAAAGCGACATATATGATTTGGGACAATTCCCGAGAGTATAATTTTAAATGAAAGAGATCAAATAAACAAATTGACACTGCACATAAACAATAAATATGAAGGTGTCTATTCCACATATGACTTTTAATTCTTTCGATCAATATTTGTGTTCTAATGTCATGTTATTTCTCAAAATATTTTAACATTGAATATGAAAGGAAAAAAAAACATTAGTTACAATTGCTAGTAATGGTTTCACATTTTATTTGAATATGTGTTGATTTAACTTAAATTTAATATTATAGGTCAATATTTAAAATTAAGAAATCAAAATCATACAAATTTCATCATAATAAAGAACCCGCAGGAAAATTCGAAGGAAATGGCATATGAAAACTGCAGGAAAATGCGCTGCAATACCTGCGGAATTTCCTAAGAAAACAGAAAAATAGTATAGGATAATAAATCCACAGGCAAATCCTCAGCAAAATGATAGATACCTACGGATGTTCCTGCAGCAGAAGAATCCGCAGGAAACTTCGTATGACTTACGTCAGTCATAGCAAAAGCCGTAGGTACTCCTGCGGATTATTTTTAGAATGACAATCCGCAGGAAAATTGACAGTTTCTAGTAGTGAATAAACATGAAAATATAAAATATGAGGAGAGGAGGAGGAAGATACCCATTCTTGTGTTCAAAATCTAACACCAACGCCACCAAATATGCAATTCCTCTCAAAGTTATGCAGTGTGAGCTTCCAAACATGTGTTTCTATGTTCCTACGAAACATGTTATTCTTCTCTTAGCCCACGGAACACCAATTCTTGCGTTCCTGAAAATGAGATTTTAGGTTTAAAAGATTAAGAAGAAATCACCAATTCTTGATTCTTTTAGACAACTTTTTGAAGGCAAAAAAATTGTTGCACATTTTCTTTCCTAATATTTTGTTGTTTCTTTATTCCTTTAGAAAATGATAGCGTATCTTATTTATCTTATTTATAAAAGTTTTTAAGTCTTTTAGACATTTTTTTGAAACCCAACAAGTTGTTACACATTTCCTTTATAATTTTTTGATGTTTCTTTATATTTTTAGAAAATGATCGTGTATCCTATTTATAAAAGTTCGTAAGTTTCTTAGACAACTTTTTGGAGCCGATGAAGTTGTTGCATGTAGGTCACTTGGTAGCTACCAGGGATAATTTGTGCATGGGCCGGGTTCGAACCCCGGATTTCCCACTTCTCCACACATATTGTGTGTGAATCTAGCCACTAGGCTACTTGACAAAAAAAATTGTTACACATTTCCTTCCTAATTTTTTGTTTCTCTATTTTTTTAGAAAATAATCGCGTATCTTATCTTATTTATAAAAGTTCTTAAGTCTCTTAAACAACTTTTTGAAGCCAAAAAAGTTGTCGCACATTTCCTTCCTATTTTTTTGTCGTTTCTCTAGTTTTAGAAAATGATCGCGTATCTTATTTATAAAAGCTCTTAAGTCTCTTGGACAACTTCTTGGAGCCAAACCAAAAATTAGGACAACTTTCAGTCATAACCGATTGAGACCAAACCTCATTAAAAATACAAATGAACAAAAATTAGGTACTCACCCTACCACCACCAACCAAATCAACAATGCCAAAATAGAACATGTTGCTACCAACAACACTAAATATCCTAATCCACAAAAACAAATCAACAATTTTAATTTCCTTGCTTTGAATCAAAAGAAAAATATTGAAGCAAATGAAACACCTAGAAAGCCTAGGGCTAGAGGTGTATCACCATCATTGAAATCAAAGGGTTCAAATATTGTGATAACTCTCAAATGAGACACCAAAAAATCTTAGGACTGATGATATAAGATCAATTTCAAGTACAAGAGGAAGAAGCATTATAAGAGTGTCTATAGTTGGAGGGTTTCAAAATCAAGATCCTACTCCAAAAGCATGTAGACCATCAAGGTCTCCATCACCAAGCATGTCTAAGACTGGTTTGAACCAATTTCATAGAACACAGAAGAATGTGAAGACACAAAAAGAAGCATTTACTCTAGCTGCAGGAAATAATGAAAGTAGATCACATTTTAAAGGAAGTAAAATGGTAGAGAAAGTGGTGAATGCTAGAAAGTCTGGCATCAATCATGCAGAGAGAGAATCAAAACTAAAGCCTGTTAAATATAGGGTATGATTCTCTTGTATTTTATCATTTTATCAAGTTTCTAGTTATAGGAAGTATGAATTACGAACTATGAAGCATTAATATGTACAAAAATACATGTCATGATACTAACACGTGGATATTGTATTAATTTAAGAAAATAAACAAAATTATATGCATCGGTGTTATGTGGACACGACTTTGATATGAAATGTTGGTGCTACATAGATTACTTACTAATGTATATTATTTGCTAAAAGAATTGGTTAAACACACTTTTGAATTTTAATTTAAAAAGAATTACGATAAAATTATTTATTGTTTTAAATTATGACACAGGAAAAATAAGAAAAGAGTACATAATACGAAGGGGTACAAAGTAGTGAAAAGGAACTTTGGTATTGCGCAGAAGATCATATCCTGTTATAATATCTTCTTTTTTTTGGTTCAATAGCCTAGTGGCAAGATCACACACTGTTTTTAAAACATAGAGAAGTGATGAATCCGGGGTTCGAACCCCGGTCCCTGCAAACATTGTCCCTAGTAGCTACCAATTGAACTAGACTTACGAGACTGTTATACTATCTTTATTAATGTAACAAAATGAGAACATGGCTCATTTTGAGATTTTTTTTAAAGGTCATTTTGAGATATTATGTTCGGAAAACTTTGTTTGTTAAATAGTCTCGCGGTGAAAATCATACACTCTAAGGTGTGGAGAAGTAAAAAATTGTGGATTCAAATTTGCGTCGCAGCGCATAAATGTCGTTAAAGCTACTTACTAAGTTTTACCGACAGAAAACTTTATTTGGTGTAGATGAAAATTGTTGTTCACACATATCATAAGGTTGAGAAACACATGTAAAATACGAAATTGCCCCTCGATAGTTAACTGCCAAGAAATTCAAAAACCGGCTGCAGTTAACTGCCGAGGAAAACCTCAGTAGTTAACTGCCGAGAAAAACAATTATGCAGACAGTGGGTTCTGCATAATTCTAAAGCATTTCCAAGCCATTTTTCGGCCAGTTTTTACCTATAATTAAACCAGAGCATTTCCAAAGGCAATATAACTATACAACATTTAAACTCATTCATAAACAAGAAAAATACAATATCTTTTACAATTGTCCATAATTAAATCAAACCGATATTTGGTTCAAAATACACAAAAGCTTAAAATTCATCAAAACGTTACATAGTGTCCATAATTAAACAACACATTACAACTCATTACATATCATTAAATTAAATCCCTATTACATTCAACGCAATTGCATATGGAACGAACATACATATATAATATATTATTTTCCACCATATTCCGAAACATAAATCCGACATCGCTATCGTCTTCAATAAGCCAAGACATATAGCTTGCCGTTTTCCATGCGTATTCATCTCTATCTTCTCCTAGGTCTATGCATGGCATTTAACCAAACAAGTGACGTGTATATTGATTTTCACCAAGAAGCTCAAAATAAGTGTTAAGTTGTGCCTTCAAATCATCAAGAGAGTCGGTCGGCGTTATCATAACCTTAACCGTCTTTTTAAACGCAGAGTACCTAACACGGCCTTCAATTTTTGCAACCTCAGACATGTTTCACTTCACAAAAGCATTAGGATGTAATTAAACAAAACGTAATAATCAATAAAATGTACATAAAATCCATAAACATAAATGTATAACATTAACAAGTATGCACTAGTTTCACCACATAAAAGTCATATTATCATATATTTATATAAATTACATAATGTTGCTTATATATTGGCCACAAAAAATTGGCGTTGACCCCAAAATATACGTCGGTGTAATTTCTACCAAAAAAATGACTAACACCGACAAAAAAATACTCATTAAGGACCAAGTGATTGGGGAAGATCAAGTGAAATAGAATCTTCCTCATCTTCCGCAATAACTTCAAATTGTTGCTTTGGTTTTTCGGAAGTGTCCAACAAAATAGGCGCCGCTTTGTTTGATTCCTTTTGTGGTTGCGGCGGTTTGTTTCCACTTTCAATAATCGTGAGCTTTCGAAACAACTCATGTTGATCCAAATACTCATCTTCCCAAGTCACCGCATCTTCTTTCTTGTGATTGTGCCACTCCGTAGATGATGGAGGTAGTGGACAACCATTCTTCAAATAAATAAGCACGAAATGATTCGGAATTACACCAAGGCACATGATGGGAGTTTTTTGCTTACCCGGCGGTGCTGGCCCTCTTATTGGGAAAAAAGATTCTGATTTTTCAACGTCAAGATTTGTCAACACGACCACACATCATTTGTAATAATTAGCAACAATGTGTCTCATGTCCGAAAAAGTCAACCACTTATCAACAAGATGTGCACAACCTTTCATATTTGCGGGAGGATGTAAGCCATTTAAAATGTAGTTATAACGATTCTCACCCGCATATACTTCAACATAATCATCTCTATGATCCTTCAACTCTTGAATAAGATGTCTACGAATCATGATATGATTTTGTTCGGTCAATCCCATGAACTCGGCTATAGCCCGAAATCCACAATGTCCATCGCCTATAACATCCACCACTTTTTCAATAAATGGAAGCATGAAGCGTGGCATATAATCAATAGGCCTCATAACCGGAATAGCCTTAGGCTTTGGATACCGAGAAGGTGGTGGAAGTGGGGAAAGTGATGTTTTACCAAGATGAACACCTTTTTTTCTTTTAAATGATGAAGTTGATAGTGATGGCGACGGTTGACTATCCGGATTTTGGGAATCAACAACCTCCCACAAAGAAGGGATTCGACTAGTCGATGCAATTTTATCTTTAGACCTCGCAATGTCCACTTTTTTCTTGGCTCTCTTGGTTGGTACTTTTCGTGGTGGTGGAGACATCATGGTGGTTTCAGGAAATGCCAACTGCCACAAAACCTCTTTTATTTCAAGCTTCATTTCGCAAGGGAGTCTCTTGAGACGTTGTTGAATACCGTTCCATTCTTCATCGACAGAAAAACCATGGTCATTACTTTCTTCACCCATACGTAACCTATGTCAATGATGGTGTATCTCATCCAATAAAATTGGCTTCTCTTCAAGGATTTTAGTAGCAATTTCGCATGCACATAGAAGCCCGTAAGAAGTCCTTTGAACACAACCAAAAATTTCCTTGTCTATGGACAATGTTTCCCTAAAACGTGACTTTTCCAAAGCAATGTTGTCCAAAGCCCATCTAGACACATGACCACCTAAACCGGAGTACAAAGTGACATCTTTGAATCTATGTTCCAATACGGTAACGCTCTGACCAAAGGTTGTTTGTATCGCAGTGAACTGCAGCACCAACATATCATGTATTTTCTCCCAACAAGTACCCAAATCACCCACACTATTGTCCAAATATTTCATTACTAAAGCATGAGCCAATTCTACCTTGTTGGTGTTTCTGCAACCAAGATGCAACACATGGTCTGTCCATGCCCTCACTATTTTCTCCTTCACTTCTTTCAAGGTGGTCATGGCATAATTTAGGAAAAGTGGGAAATCACTACAAACATCTTGGAACTCCACTAATGAATTTGCATATAACTCTTGAGTGTGCGATTCAACTATAGCTTTCCATGCCCTCATTATCTTCTTGACAACTTCGCCACGTTTCACCTCTTTCCCATCCTTTTTTCCCAAAGGATATTTACAATCTAAGATGCATCTTTGTTTAACATTTGTTTGCACATAAAAGTAACAATTCATTGCATAACTTTCGGGGAAAACATTTTCAACCACTTTCATCAAAGACATATCCTTGTCAGTCACAATCAGCTTAGGCATATTCATCTTTGACATAAGAAGTTTACGCAACATTTTTAAAACCCAAACAAAGTTTTCCTCTTTCTCATGTGTCACAAATCCAAACCCAACCGAATATGTCAAATCGGTCGAAGTGACCCCAACTATCTCAAACATTGACATCTTGTACATGTTGGTTTTGTAGGTGGAGTCCATAACCAAAACCGTTGAAAAATTGTTAAACAACTTAATGGATGTTGGATGAGCCTAAAAGATATCTTCAATTGTAGTACTTTCACTTTATGTTCTTGAGAAATAAGTATAGTTGTGCTCCTCTAACTTCGAGATTAGATATTGCAAGGGCTTCTTGTCACCTCTATTTGCCTTCCATATTTGTTGAAGTTCATTGTTCACTTGCTTGATATTTGTCATGCAATATGGTCTTTTGTTCTTCAAATTTATCAAAATATTTATTGCAAGCATCTTGCTCTTGGTCAAGTCACGTACAATCTTCTTGTCGTCCTCCTTTAATCTACTGGCAAGAATGTGTCCTTCTAAAGCCGGCTTCATCGCATCGTTGTGAACTCCATTAAGAATGTTCAATCCCCATTCTTTTGTTTGCCTATTTTGATATCCACTAACCATGAACAAGCACCCACATTTTCTTGAGCCCGTTGATGTATGCTTCGGTTTTTTTTTCCGGCACTTTGTGAGCTACACTCCTTTCACACACTAGGCGCAACATTGGATTGATCAAGCTTGATCTTTGTGTAACAATTGTAAATCCCGCCTTATTTGCTTGACGACATGGCCACTCAAGCAGTTCTTCTCTATCTTTCCACTTAACATCGTCTGGAAAAAAAACTAGCCGTGTCAACTTCGTGGGCATGAAGTGGGAGGACACCAGAGTCAACATATTTAGAAGCTTCAACATGGACGGAAGCTCTATCAATGTTTGGTTTGGCTTCAACCCTAGGCAGTTTGACATTTCCAAAAATTTCGGCAAAATTTGGTTTTGTCTCTCCCAGAACATCTTCCGCGTTCTCTACCATTACTATAATTAAACAACACAAAAATATGAATTAACAACTAACTAATGCATAAACATCAATGCCATAATGAATTAAAATAAAAAAAACAAAGAAAAAAATTGGAAAAAATGACAGTAGCTGTCTTTTTTTCGTTTTGAAATTTTTTTCACATGTATTTCTCGGTACTCAACTACCGAAATTTACTTCGACAGTTAACTACCGAAATTTACTTCGGTAGTAAGCTGCCGAGGATTCCCATGACAGAGTTCTACGTAAACTTACGTAAAAACCCATAACAAAAGCTAAAAATGAACGGATTAAAATGCTCAATACCTGTTTTTTTACGTCAAAAGTGTGTTGATACATTCTATGCTTGATGCTTCAATGATTTTGGAGCAATATTTGATGAAAAAAAATAATATTGGATTTGGGGATTGGATGGAGGTGATATGGAAGTTGATGATGAAATAGTGTGTAGGGGGAGCAGGTAGCTGTTTCATCTGATAAAACATTTTTCTCGGCAACTGCAGGCGGTTTTTGAATTTCTCGGCAGTTAACTGCCGATGAGTAATTTCGTATTTTACATGTGTTTCTCAGCCTTATGATATGTGTGAACAACAATTTTTGGTGTAGATTAGTTCATATTAAGCATGTAACAATTACCGATGAAATGTGATTTCAGTTAAAAAAAATTATTTCAATGGTATTTCTGCTCTCTACTTATTGCATATGCGGTTGTAATCTTTCAGTTTTATTTGAAGTATTTTGATCCTTCATTGTTTTTGTCTTTGTATCTTCAATGGAAATTCCATTTCAAACCCCCCTCAATTTCTCTTAACAGTTATAACGGTTACAGAATACTGTGTGCTTTGGGCATAGAACATGTTAGCATCCATTTTTAGGTCTAATTAACCGGTGCCCGGGCACCAGTTAAGAAACTAAAAGTGGGAAAGAAAAGATATAATTTGCATTGAAAAAAACAAATTTTCAACTTTTAAAAAATGAAATACACAATTTCTAAAAACATATTTCCTTTTATAATTCTTTAACCAATGTCCTGTGAACATCCGTTAACATTTCCTTTCATTTTTAATACCTCAAATACTTTACGTGAAATTAAAATTGAATTTGATATTGTAGTTTTTGTCACAGTTCATCTTCATTCTTGTTTTTTTACTCAGCAGTGCTATTCGATACGGATGTTAATGTGTGAATTTTCACGGACGCGTGTGAAATCTAATACTCACGCGCTAAAGTTTGTAAGTTCCAACATTTTTTTTAATAAAAAACAAAACAAATAAAATCTTTTGTTTATTCAGTTTTTGTTATCACTCTCAGAACCGTTCTTACCTTTCTTTCTCTCTTGTCACTCATCACCATCCACCATATTTAGTTCTCTGCAAGGAGCAATTTCTCAGTTGATCATTTTCGTCCTCCATCGCCTAGTCATCGCCAACCATCGCGCCGAATTCGTATTCTCTTTTCTGAAGGGTAAGTCATCATATTCTCAAATTTACAATGTTCAATCTTAAAATTGAAAAATCCCCTTCTTCCTTTTTCTTCTTCAAGTTTACACTGTTTGAATCTGTTTACATGGATTAGCTTCTGAATATTTTTATGTAGTATGTTTTGTACTAAGAAGTATTCAGTGTATTCCTGTGATGGATGTCGATATCCGACACACCACACCGTATCCCTGTGATGGATGTTGGTGTCTGACACACCACACCAACACATTTAATTAGGTTGAATTATGTCATTTTATCAAATTATTTTCGGTGTCGACGTATTTGTGTCGATGCTTGTATCCGTGCTTCATAGGTTTTGTATTTCCTACTTGTTAAGAGAATTTTGGACTGTCAGCTGATCATGTAATCCAGGAGGAATTTTATTTGACCTTTTTGAAGTGGATAGGTGATTAGGCGTGGTCACGTGCCTAGGCTGATCTTGTTATGTTAAGGAGAAATTGAAAGCGCGTGGAAATAGCTTTGTTGTACGCGTCCGTGAATTTTCTTGTGCAAAACATCCATACAAAATAGCATTTTCCTTTTTTACTACCTCGTATCCAATATATGCCAGGATAAACTTGTTGGAAAATTGTAGTTCGCAGATTTAATAGGGCTGAAAAACACATGTAAAAGACGAAAATACCCCTCGGCAGTTAACTGCCGAGGAAACTTTTGCAGTTTACTGCCGAGGAAAACTTCGGCAGTTAACTACCGAGTAACTTAAAACTTGAAATTAAATAAGGAAATACACCTAAGTTTTCCCTTAATTAAATTTAATTCTTTAATAAAGAAATATTTGTAATTAATTTCATTGATGTCTATCATTATTTATAGGTTTGACTAACCTATTATTACTTTATAATATTTCAGATATTATTCATCCCTTTTTCAAATAAATATATAGGAAATTATGAATCGTCTGACAAATTTGTCGACGAAAATATAATTTGCGAAACAAACTGCGACAAATTTTTACAAAGTGCAAAACGGTATGCTTTCCATTATATTTTCTGAATAAAAATGTAGATTAATAAAAACAAATAAAAATAGAACATCCTAATAAAAAAAATATTCTTAATCTTGACCAATATATTCTTAATAGTGCTTGTGCCTCATGGCAGTAAACTAACGGTGAGTCGGCAATATTATGAAGAAAATATTCCAGAAAGCAATTTCATTGTGTTATATAAACATATATTTTGGAAAAATTAATTGAAGAAAATGTGTGAGCTAGTGACAAGATTGGTAAAAGATGATTGAGTTTATGCTGCTCGAAGTTGAAAATGTTTATAGGATAACAATATTCAGCTTCCTCCCTCAAAAAAAAAAATATTTAGCTTCCGCTAATTCGTCTATTTTCGTCGACAAATTTGAGTACCATTTATAATTTCCCATATAATTGTTTGAAAAAGAGATGAATAATATCTAAAATATTATAAAGTAATAATAGGTTAGTCAACCCTATAAATAATGATAGACATCAATGAAATTAATTACAAATATTTTCTTATTAAAGAATTAAATTTAATTAAGGGAAAACTTAGGTGTATTTCCTTATTTAATTTCAAGTTTTAAGTTAGCCGAAGTTTTCCTCGGCAGTTAACTGCAAAGTTTCCTCGACAGTTAACTGCAGCCGGTTTACTTCCTCGGCAGTTGCCGATGGGTATTTTCGTCTTTTACATGTGTTTTTCAGCCCTATCAAATGTGTGAACAACAATTTTCAACTTGTTGTTGTACCCTATGAATATACAAAAATAACACCTTAGCGGTTCTTTTTCTGATAAATAGTTCATTTTCATTATTAACGGTTTTTTTTTACAAAGGTGTTGGGTTTTTTTTT
>Ga0228710_1011874_pt1 | contig 11043 bp, 7 predicted proteins | sample MedpolnodulmetaG_FD_177995 | JGI IMG/M metagenome (GOLD analysis project Ga0228710, IMG submission 177995) | Root nodule microbial communities from Medicago polymorpha collected in Santa Monica, California, United States - pink nodules | ecosystem: Host-associated > Plants > Roots > Nodule... | reverse complement strand
GGCAATCCATGTTTCAAATATAATATCAAGGACAATCGTACGATAATAATAATGAAAATGGTAGTACTTTTGCAATCCTTCAGGGATTAAAAATTTGAGTTCTACAAGAACTACATACTAAGTTTGAATCCTTCAGGGATGCATTAATGTGAACTCATCAGGAATTCATAAAGATTGATTTTTAACTGATCCTTCAAGGATGCACTAAAACTGAATTCTTCGGGAATTTATTAAGAAATTTTATATGTGCAATCCTTCAGGGATGCATTAGTATTAGTGTTGAATTCTTCAAGAATTCATTAGAGCTTCTTTATTTCTCTTTAAGCAGTCCTTCAAGGATGAATGAGTGTTGAATTAAAATAAATAAACACTATAATTTGCATAACAAAAATTGTGTATATCTATAAGGTACTGATTCCATATGATGAAATTATAACAGTAACCTATAATCATCGATACAAGAATATAATTATCACAACAATTAAATAGGCACAACAACAAAAAAAAACCAATTTCTAATGATCCTATTCACGTATATACACAATTACATGATATCCAAGGGAAAAAAACTATGAATTAGCGAAATATATTATATCAATACCTTTTGAGTGATTAGAGCGTGCTGATAACGTGTTATGAATATAAATAAATAGAGAGAAGATGAAGAGAGAATAAGGAAGTATTCTTATTCACTAATGTCTTTATGAATGTTACAATGAGCTCTATTTATAGGGAAATAGAGTAGCATATAAACTAAGCCCAATAACCTAGTGGTATGGCCCATTAACCTGTTTGCTATTTGGACATCCACTATTAATATTTATAACATATAGAACATATAAGGTGAATTCTTTTATTCCAACTAGATTTTTCCAATACGTATGAAACAAGAATCGAATCCCTAACCACGTGATTAAGAAGTCCAATTTTTTTTACCATTTGGACCAACTTTTAAAGGATCTTTGTCAAATTAGTTGTTTATCTTTCAAGATGTCAATGTATTTTGACTTAATAAATTATTGTCTTTCAAAAATAAAAACTTATGACTCTTCTCACATATATGGCTAAGACAGTGACTTGATTGATGTCTATTGAATATAAACGAGATATTTATTTATGTTGTTTTAATCAAATTGATATTAATTACATCACTATTTTAACCATAAAATTGAAAAGCACCACTAACATCTACTACCAAAAGATGATGTTTATCGTCGTTCAAATTTTAAATAAAATGGAAGTACTAGTCCATGTCGGACCATTTGTCAAGTGCGTTCATATTGAAATTTCTAAGTTTTTTTTTCTTCTTGTAAACTTAACTCAATTGATAGAGACATTGTATAATATATACATGAGTCGAAATTCGAATTCATGACACCCCACTTATTCATCTTAAAGTTAAATTTCTAACTATTAGACTACTTAACCAAAAAATAATAAATAAATAAAAATTCTAAGTTTTGTCTATAAACCTTTTATCAAAATAAAATATTTTTAGTCATTATATACATGAGTCGAAATTCGAACTCATGACTCCCCACTTATTCATCTTAAAGTTAAATTTCTAACTATTAAACTACAGTGGATTCTAGGGTGAGGGGCCAATTAAGTCCCTCACCGATGGACTACGAAAAAAACACCAATAGATTTGTTCAACCGTTTAGATTTGATTAAAATAAAAATAAGAACATATGAAACATTCCACATTCTATCTAGCCCTTACCCATCTCTCTTATTGTGTAACTGCCTTCTTTCAAATGGTGCTGCAATAATGAATTTTATCAAGTCCATATCTTCTCCTTCGTCCAAACTACTTTTACGAGAAATGAAAAAACCGTATATGGTACAAAGTTGTATCACACCCACAATCTCAAAGTTATAATAATGATGTTTCCAACAATATCTTTTTCTTTTGTTTGTCATCCATTTATTCCAAGCTTGAATATCCATTTTTCAGATAACTGGATTTTTTCCTTTAACATAATAACAATAATATGACCGTACAAATTATATTGTTCTTCTCAATTCACCAATGATTGATCAATTGAATTTACTAAGATAACAATGACCTTGAAAGAACGAAAAGAAAAAGTAGTTTCCTTCTTAAAAAAAATAAATGAAAGGAAAAGTAAAGATTTCTGAAATTTCACTATTAAACATCAAAAATTTTTAGTTTAGGGTTCATAATTTGATCTCATTTTTATGGTTTAAGTGCATGGTCATTGTAAAGAGTATCTCATTTTGATAGAAGAATTATTAGAGTATAATAACATAAGTGAAAGCCATTTGAGGATAATATTGAATGTGAAAAGTTAGACACGTTTTCCCTTTTAATTTGAATAAATTTGAACCATTTATTTAATCTATTAGTGTTTTTTTTCGTGGTCCACCGGTGAGACACCTAATTGAACTCTCACCCTAGAATCCACCTTAGACTACTTAACCAAAAAATAATAAATAAATAAAAATTCTAAGTTTTGTCTATAAACCTTTTATAAAAATAAAATATTTTTGGTCATTACACCTTCAAGGTTTCAATGCACCACGGACTGCCACGTCTTCATTTTATAAGGAAATTGAATTGAAAACTCAAGGGGTAATTATTCGTGGGTTTTCAACGAAATTCAATTCGCATCATTAATCATTTTCCTATTAGATTAGATTAGATGGCTTGGATAAATAATAAGACTTTTTGTTTTTTCTTTTTCAATTAAGCTTTGGGAATTGAATGGTAGTAATAGTGAGACTTGGGAGACGTGTAATGTACTCCATCAATAACATTGACCAACTAATCTGACCAAATAGTAACACTGAACAATTAATTAACTTATGAATAATGAGACTTTTTGTTTTTTCAATTTTCCTTTTTGTTTTTCTTCGAAATTTTTCCTTCTTTTTTCTATAAAGATACAGGAGTACAAAATTTACTTGACAATATTTTTATTATTTTTAGTTTTTAAAATCAATATTTTATTTCAAATAAATATTTCAACAAACTATTGATCTTATCCACAAAATATATTTTATTTAATATTTTTATTGAATTCCTAATATTTTATGTAGAGTAAATATTTCAACAAACTATATATAATACTTTCAATCCTATCCAATAAATTTTTCACTCCATTTGTTAAATAATTTTTGGTTTAATGAATTAACGGCTACTTCAATTTTAGCATTATTTGTTTCAATAAATTTAATTTTATATTTGTTTTCGATATTACAAATTTTCAATAAGTAGTAGTATAAATATATAATATATTTCACTTCATTACTAAAATAAGTACTTTATATGGTGGTTAGTTTTTCAAGAATTTGCTTTTATGTACACTGTTCGAAACCTTGATCCTTCAATTTTTCCAAATTCTGATTTTTTTTTTCTATAAAAATCAAAAGTCAAAGCTGTTCCAAAGTAATTGCGCATTTATTTTGGTATTTACTACTATTAATAGGCGCATAACAAATCTAATAAATGCTTAATTATGTCCATAATAAAAGAAACCCACACGTTAACTTTTTTATCATGATTTTTTCTTAGCTTTCGTTCAAAATTTTTTTGCTACCGTATTAATTGGAAAGGAATTGGAAAACATAAGCATGTCAATTGCAAAACAAAAATAAAAAGAGCAGGGATCAAACTCTCACCATATACATTTTTATAATTCGCTAAACCACTGCAATGCAAACAATCAATTTGAAGTTTTTTTTGGCTCTTTTCTATTTGTAATAAAAAGTCCGACTAAAAAAAAGAGGAAGTCGTCTTCAACCTCCAGCCGGGTCGTTTAAACCCGATTCAGACCCTTGGAACCCGAAATTGAACTCGATGATTTATACTTATTTTGAACGTCGAAAATGATGATTATAATTCGTTTTCAATACTCTTCTAATTCTCCTCTTCCTTCCTATCTATTTAAATCGTAAAATCAGGTGTTTGAAAAAAAGTTGTGTGTTGTTCAAACAACCCTTAAACCATCGTCGGATTACTGCTGTCATCGTCGCGTTCATCCTATCTTTGTGCCTATGTTGCTGAATTTTACGACATAGATTTGGAAACTTTAATAACATAAATCAGGACATTTTAATTTTTGGAGGTGGTGGCAGCGGCCATCGTGATGGTGGTGGATATGGTGGAAGGGCTGTATGAACAGTTCATCAAAGAATATTCAAAAATTATCACGGAGAAGAAAGAAAAAAGGAGAAAGGAAATAAATATAATGTGATAGGCAACACAATAACACTAATGAGGTGCTTAATCTAATGGTTCAAAAATATCTAATAAAATCAAGGTTAAGATTCAATTAAATTTGACTAAAAGTACACACTACATGTCATGCAACCATCAACATGACATGACATCATTTAAAAAACGTGACACATTATTATTGGATGTAGGGTAACTTCACCGAAAAAGTCAATTGACGAACTTCACCATAGAATTTTCCCTTACATATTTATATGATTTTAAATAAGACATTACAAGATAAATAACATCAACATATATTTTGCTTACATCTGATCCATTGCATATTATGAATTTTTATGTCAACACCCTACTTCATGTATTATTACGTAGATGAAAAGCTAGTAAGAATGTTATGTCCACCAAACAATAAAAAGAGCTGAGTGAAATAGTGTAATCCATTGAAACATTCGAAATTCAGTACTTAAAAGGTAAATGAAGTAAATTTATTGATGATGAAGATGATATTCCAATACAAGATGCAAATAATGATATACAATCATAATTGCATGTTCAAAGCTAGATTCGAACATAAGATTTTTGGTTAAACTCTAAGAGACTCACTCTATCTCATCTAAACATTAGCAATGACAATTGGCATTATTTTTTTAAGTACAGTTGGCACTATTTATTGACATATTCAAATCAAGCTATATTTAAATCAAGTCAATTTAGTGACCAGTTTTTTATATAAAAAGGAAAACATGTAATCAAAATAGGGTTAAGATGGTAGTTCAGTAATTCAATTAATCTTTGGTCAAGTTATACAAGTTTATCATATTCTAAAAACGCTTTCCATAATACTTGCAGATCACTAACTAAAGAGATTCTCCAATTAATACTAGAAGTTGAATTCACGACTTTATTAGTAAGTAAAATTTTGTTTGTTTTTCTACACGAAGAGAATAGTATAAAATATAGCGTTGAATGATTTACTGCTCTACTTTACAAAGAATTAATACATGTATATATACACTGTACAAGAGAATCAAGTGCATACCCCCTAAAGAATAAACAAGTGCATAAAATTAGCCTAAACATTAAGATATGACAGTTGGCATTATTTTTTTTAAGGAACAGTTGGCATTATTTATTGCTATCAAAAAGGATGATAGAGAGTATAATACTCCATCTCTTTTTATTTACAAGAAACATTTTAATAAACAAAAATTGATATATTTTGTTTAAAATTTAAACCACGATACATAAATTTTTATTGACCTAAATATTCTTTATAAATAAGATTTGAGGGAGTAAATCTGAATAACGTGATTGTTTATTTTCGAAGTTTATCATATATCCATCCTTTTTCTGTTGAAGGGAATCATATATCCATCAATGTATTTTTTTTTAATGTGACTATTTTCCTAAAATAATAACACTTTGGTTCCTTAAAAAAAAAAAAAACACTTTGGTCAACTGCGATCGATGCAGCATACTAGTTAAATTTTTATAGTACATTATTGCTTGACTCATAAACGAAGGACGGCTTTCAATCTATTCTTTATTTGTGGCCATTTACTCAAATATAAAATTTGATTATTGGAATCCTTGTTTCTATATGTACAAAAATAATCTTATTTGCATATTATTGTAACCTATAAACTAAACCCAGTTGCTAGAGCAACGGTTTAGAATGAACTTTGTGAAATTTGACTTGTAATTATATTATGGACTCATACCCATTATTGAGGATACTTTAAACTCTTGATAGTTAGTTTCAAGCATTGTTTAGAATAAATTAATGAAAGAAGAAGTTAAAGGGTCTTTAATTAATTGGCCAAAATTAGACAAACCCTCTCTATAATTGGCATTATTGATATCACAACTAGGGTGACTAAAAGACAAAGTTCCATATGTTTTGATACTAGTTCATACTAGTCTTGATCTTAGAATTCATGCATTATATAACCACTTGTGATATAGTTATGTCAATACATTCAATCAGTATACGAGTCATAGCATAAATTGTACTAGTCAGAATATTGAAGTAAATTCATTACCATGGAGATTGAAATACTTTCAAGAGAAACAATCAAACCTTCATCACCAACTCCTTCTCATCTCAAACTTTATCCACTTTCTTTCATAGACAACATTATTTGTCGTAACTATCTGCCATTACTTTACTTTTACAACCCAAACGGCAGTAGAGATCAAAATTCAAAAACATCACAACTTCGAAAATCCTTATCTCAACTTTTATCTAAATACTATCCTTTTGCTGGTAGGATTAAGGATAAAATTACCATTGAATGTAATGACCAAGGCGTGTCGTTTTTGGTCGCAAAGATAAAAAACAAACTTTCAGAGATTCACCAAAATCCTACAGAAAAATTGTTGAACTCCCTGTTCCCTGATGAATTACAATGGAAAGAAATGGATTGGAGCTCAACTTTTATAGCCATTCAAATAAATTGGTTTACATGTGGAGGAATGGTAATAAGTATTTGCATTAGTCACAAAATTGGTGATGCTTCAACCATTTTTAACTTCATGAATGATTGGGCCATTATCAACCAAAAGTTAGAGGAAGATGAAAAAGAGTCATTAGTATCACCCTTAAGTTTACTTGATACAGGAGCAACAATTTTTCCACAAAGGGATTTGCCTATTTTCCCAGAAAATGTGTTAAAGAGAGAAAACAATGTGGAGTTTAAAAGGTTTGTTTTTAAACCTGAAATGATTAAGTCTCTTAAGGCAATGGTAACTTCTAGTTCCATGCCTTCTCCCACACGTGTGCAAGTTGTAAGTGCATGGATTTACAAGCATGCAATTTCAATAATGGGGTTAAATTTTCAGACGGCATCATTTTGCATGGCCGTGAATCTTCGCAAAAGAATGGTTCCTCCATTATCTGAAAAATGTGTAGGGAACATACTTTGGTTTTCATCTATGATGACAAATAAGAAGGAAATGGAACTAGAGGAGTTGGTCTGCAAAATAAAAGAAGGGTTATCTGAATTTTGTGACGTTTATCCTAAAATGTTTCGAGAGATAGGGAAAAACAATTTATTGATATCTGAGTGCTTGAAGCAAGCTACGGTGCCCCAACCCGAGAATACAAATGTGTTTGGTTTTAGTAGTTGGTGTAGGTTTCCAATGTATGAAGCAGATTTTGGATGGGGAAAACCAATATGGGTCACCATTACTGGTTGTTCTTCAAAGAATAATATTGGTCTAATGGATACAAAAGATGGAGATGGCATTGAAGTTGTTGTGAACATGGAAGAGAAATATATGGCTAAATTTGAACATGATTTTGAGCTTCTTCAATATGCCTCTCTTAATCCAAACAATGTTGGAAATGATGATTGTGTGCTCTGTTCTTGAACTCTCAACTTCTTTAAATGTTGGTCCATGTATGTAAAGTGTGGGTGTCTGTTGGAATTTAGAAAAGAAATTAAGCAGACTTATGAGTTCTGAAAACTGAAAAACACGCATTTCATTCCTTCTAACAACTTTTAAATACAAGAAATTCATAATTAGAAATAAACAAAAGAAAACTGCCTAGAAATTTGTAACAGACAAACATAAATTTGTAACCCCCCATAATTCCTATAATTAAAATCATAACAGTCATAACCATAGGAATACTACAATAAAATCTAATAATAAGTTCTGATTCATATTCTCAACACTCCTCCTTGGATCAGAAGCTATTGACACCAAGCTTCTCTCTCAAGTTCTCAAATCTTCCTTTTGAAAGAGTCTTTTATAAAGATGTCTGGCAATTGGTCTTCTGTCTTGCAATATTGTAACAAGACTTCTCCTTCCTTTTGGACTTCTCTAAGAAAGTAGAGCTTAATATTGAAGTGTTTAGTCTTCCCATGAAAGACAGAATTGTTAGATATTGCAATTGCTGCTTGGTTATCTACAAACACCTTAGATGGTTCTGCTTGAGTCATTTGCAGATCAACTAGAATTTTTCTCAGCCACAGAGCTTGATTAACAGCTGCAGTAGCAGCAATGAACTCTGCTTCTGAAGTTGACTGTGCTACAATATCTTGTTTCTTTGAAGACCAAGAAAACATTCATGAACCAAATGTAAAACAATAACCTGATGTGCTTTTCATATCATCCAATGATCCTCCCCAATCACTGTCAGAAAATCCATGAAAATTAAATTCTTGATTGTAATTGAACCATACTCCATAATCAAGAGTACCTTTGATATATCTAAGCACACGTTTAGCAGCTTGAAGATGCACTTCTTTTGCACAATGAATGAATCTTGAGAGAATGCTCACAGCATGCATAATGTTAGGTCTTGTTGCTGTAAGGTACATGAGGCAGCCAATAAGACTTCTAAAATCAGTCTCATCAACCTTTTCTGCACCATCTTCCTTGCCTAGCTTCAATTTTTGAACCATTGGAGTATCCACATGCTTACAGTTCTCCATCTGAAACTTCTTCAAAATCTCTTTTGCATATTTCTTCTGATTGATAAAGATTCCTTTTTCACTTTGTTTGACTTCTATTCCGAGAAAAAAAAGCCATTTCTCCACAATCAGTCATTTCAAAGACCTTCATCATATCTTGCTTAAACTCTTCAACAAACACATTATTGCTGCCTGTAACCAAAAGATCATCCACATACAGAGAAACAATTAAAATATCAGAACTCAAGCACTTCACATAAAGAGTTGACTCACTGAGACTCTTTGTAAAGCCAATATTCAGCAAGTACTCATCAATCCTGCTATACCAGGCCCTTGGCGCCTGCTTCAAACCATACAAGGCCTTTTTCAGCAAATATACCTTGTCTTCCTGCCCTTTAACTTCAAATCCTTCTAGTTGGTCAACATATATCTCCTCTTGCAAATAGCCATTGAGAAAAGCAGATTTCACATTTAGTTGAAACACCTTCCAACCCTTTTGTGCTGCCAAAGCAAGGGCCAATCTGATTGTATCAAGCCGAGCGATTGGAGCAAATGTTTCGGAAAAATCAACTCCAAATACTTGAGCGTATCCCTTCACTACAAGTCTGGCCTTGTGCTTATTAATGGATCCATCTGCATTGAGTTTGGTTCTAATCACATGTAGCCAATTTTGGGAGGGAAATAAATTAGGGACATTGAAACTCTCAGCAACACTAATAAATTTCTTGATGAACAAGATAAATGCTTCTTGATCATTGCAATATTCATCACCAAGAGATGCCCTTGAAGTGATTCTATATGTCATAGATGAAACATCAACTGAGAGGTTGATAGTAGATCCAGTGTTCATAGAAACATATCTAATTAATCTTGACACCTCTTCATCTCGAATTGATTGGAATGATTTCACACGTTTAGCAGACAACAACTCCAATGTGCATATTTTTCTTATCCGCCTCCAATAGTCTCCATGAGGTGAAAAGGCAAGGTTAGTGCAACCATAAGTTGTAATCTCTACACCACGAAAGCTTTTGAGAAAATGTGACATCATTAGTTTTCAACACCTCTATGGTAATTTCTTTAGAAGAGACCACGATTGTTGAAGTCTCTCCGAGTTTTAGGTGCATGAGAGGGCCATATTTTTGGGACAATTCTCTCATTTTCTGGTGGGGTAGGGAGCCTATCAGGTGATGTATGCTTCCAAAAATTGGTAGCTTCCAAGGACCTGGAGGAAGCTTTGAGGTAATTCTTTCACTACTCTTACTTTTGAATCTCTTTCCTACTTTTAGGATAAAATACATTGAGAGGGTGAGACTCAAAAAAGATGGAGAACCATAAGAAATTTTCCTCCATTTGGAAAGGCAAGTGTTTTTTTTTTTTTTTTTGAGGAATGGAAAGGCAAGTGTCTAGCAAGTTGTAAAGGGGCCGGCCCCTACTAGATATTTTCGAAAAACTCTTTAACAAAATATTAAGTATGGTGTCAGCCAACAAATAATCAGGAATAAACTATCAATTTTATTAAAGAGTTTAAGAGCATCAATATCGGTGGTTAAGAGTTCACATCGGTGGTTAATAGTTTAAGAGCATCACATTAACCCTCTCATAGCGTTAGTCGAACTATATAGAAAAGAACTTGATCTGGATCCGCCCCCTTACATAGGGTTTCATTTGGATGCTAATGGTTTTTGGTGTCTCTGTTCCATTTCTCTCTTAACTAATTATTCTCTCTTATCTAAATAATTTACTTTAACCCTCCCATCTAAAATATAAAGGTACCAATGATATTAAAGTCAATGACACCCAAGTGAAATCCGCTTATATAACATGAGCTTGGTACGGTTTAATAACTATAAGTATTTATTTATTAGTCTAAAATTTAGTTGACTTTTGGATCTCAATAATCCAAGCCAGGAAGCAAATATATGATATCATATAATGATATATACATGGATGATTTTAAATTATTCCATCAAGACTGAATTTAAGAGTTTAAGTCTACAAAGTATTATTTTTTTTGGGTGTGTCATAGTTTTGGAGGGACTTGTATAAATATACTCATGTATTATCTATTTCAGGCATCTCTTGTGTTATTTAATGATTAATTTTGTTTGGCCTTTAAAAAAGAGTTTAAGAGCATCAATCAAATATCAGTGGTTTTCAACCGTTGCTATGCACCAAATTCAAACACACACCGTTAGAATTTCATTGATAATTATGATTTGGAGTTGGTTCATTTTCTGTTCATCGTTCCTTTTCACATCTACATATCTTGTATGCTATTGGTTGATAAAAAAATTAATTAAACATATTTACAAAGTCAACCAAGGACTCTATTGATTACTGTGAGGTTCAGTGAAACAGACTTCTTTTTTTTGACAAGAGTGAGACAGACATATTTTGGAGTTTTTGAAGAATCATATA